>Ga0247610_10000207_pt1 | contig 96897 bp, 86 predicted proteins | sample 174DNAGHGhighgp2_FD_193483 | JGI IMG/M metagenome (GOLD analysis project Ga0247610, IMG submission 193483) | Sheep rumen microbial communities from Palmerston North, Manawatu-Wanganui, New Zealand - 1742 DNA GHGhigh gp2 | ecosystem: Host-associated > Mammals > Digestive system > Stomach > Rumen... | reverse complement strand
GAAAGCACCTCTACCCTGCCCGTGGCAACGAGTTTTTGGAAGCTCTCCAGCACCTCAGGTGCGAATTGCTCCATCTGCTCGATGACCACACCCGAGAACGAGAACGCGAATTTGACCTTGTCGCCAAACTTCTCGATTTGGCGCATCAGGAGTTCGTTCATGGGCAGGTAGCACTTCTCGGCCACACGCCGCATGATCATGCGGTTGCTGTAGTCGTCATAGTAATAGTGTTTCTTACCGATTTCGAAGAAACGATACGTGCGGAGCCTGTATGGCTGATGCACTTGGAAATAGAAACAGATTGATTTGCTCATATTACGTTGATTTATACTTATTTTCAATATCTACCATAAAATAGTGCTTCAATGGAATAGCCTACCGAAATCATGTGCATCATCCCGACTCCTTTTGTTCCATTATAAGGTGAAATCCCAAACATATAATTGATATTCAACAATTCATATCCATTAGGACCCGACCTAAACTTAAAATCAAAACTGCATCCCCCACAATAAGTCAACAAGTTGAAATCCAAGTCTGAATAATCAGGTTGGTTAGCAACAGATGGATACCTATAAAGTAAGCCAGCCACACCAAGATACGGTTTCATCCTAAATTTGTCTTTTTGAATCAGATAATATCCAAATGAGCCTTTTGGCATCAAAACAGGCACTCCACTACCTTTCTCAAGTACACCGTTATCACCTGTCATGTCACATTTTGTCCAAGTTGGCATAAAGTTAATCCCAGCAGTCAAGGCGACCCTATTGAACGACCCTGTAAGTTCAAAGCCACACGAGCCGAAACCTTTATACGAATCAGCCAAATCACCGGCAAACCAACCTCCACCCAAAGAAGCCACAAAGCCAATTGACCACACATTCCTATGGCGGAAACTTGGAGCAATCATTGTACTGTTAGGCAGCGATTCCATCATAAGTTTATTTTCAATAAACCATTTGTATCTTGAATCTGGATTCACTGCAAGGTGTGCGACAGCATGGTTATGCATCTCGGAAGTCATCATTCTTCCTGCTCCATTTTCAAGCCAATCAAGAGTCATACGTAACACATTCATCGTTTCAATGTCAATCGTAGAAGACTTTAATCGATTGTTCAATTCTGACTTGTTCTCTATCAATGCCTTATTCAGCACATCATCCAATCCATCTATACTCCCCCGAACACCTCTCAAAAAATAATTGTCATTATTGACTGCAGCGATGTCGTTACCCAAAGCCTCAAATTCATTGGTCAAAAACATAATTGACCATAACTCTGAACGCGAAAAAGGATTGGCATTCTCTTCTTTCAAAGTCAACGCATAATCCTTTGCATCCTTGACTTTGGCGAAATCACCATCTACAACCTTATCCTTGATGTAATCACGTGCTTTCACCATCAACTCCCTATTCGACTGATAATTGGCTATTTCATCCTCAATCTGCGCGAAGGCGGAGAAGGCTGTTGCAAACAGGAGAACCAATGTAAAGATGCTTCGTTTCATATCGCTGCTTGTATTTGATTGTTTATACTTTATGTTCAGTTGTCGCAAAACTTGCGACAACTCAATGACGCCAAAATGGCATCTTATAACACCCCTTCATACACCGCCTTAATCTTCTTCGCGGCCAACTCCCACTTGAGGCTGTCTACCTCGTCCTTGCCTTCGTCTTTGAAACAGTCAGCCAAAGGCTTGTAGTGGCAGAGGCCATAGATGGCGTCGGCCAGACCGTTGATGTCCCAGAAGTCGACTTTCAAGGCGTGCTTGACAACCTCGGAGACACCCGACTGCTTGCTGATGACTACCGGCACGTTGAGACGCATGGCCTCCAACGGCACGATGCCGAACGGTTCGGAGATGGATGGCATGACGAACACATCAGTCATGGCGAACATCTGGTCGACGGCCTCGCCCTTCAGGAAGCCCGTGAAATGGAAGTGGCTGCCCATGCCAAGTTGAGCCACACGGCGGATCATCTTCTCCAGCATGTCGCCCGTGCCCGCCATCACGAAATGGATGCTCGGGTCGACCTGGTGAATCTTATAGGCCGCCTCGATGAAGTACTCAGGGCCTTTCTGGTAGGTGATTCTTCCAAGGAAGGTCACCACCTTGGCATCCAAACCGCTGCGTTCGTATTCCGACTTGGGTTTGTCGTTAGGCTCCACAGCGTTGTGCACTGTTACGACCTTAGCGGGGTCGATGCCATATTTGTTGATAACAATGTTACGCGTCAGGTTACTCACCGTAATCACGCGGTCGGCGGCTTCCATGCCCCTGCGCTCGATGGCGTACACATCCGTGTTGATGTTCTCGCCCGAACGGTCGAACTCGGTGGCGTGCATGTGCACCACAAGCGGCTTGCCCGTGGTCTCCTTGGCGGCGATGCCTGCCGAATAAGTCAGCCAGTCGTGGGCGTGGATGACATCGAAATCGTATTTCGTGGCCAACGACGAGCCAATCAAGGCGTAGCGTGCCACCTCCTCCATCAGGTTCATGCCGTATTTGCCCGAAAACTGGTAGTTGCGCGCAAACACCGACCCGCTGCGGTTGAAGTTCTCCACCACATGACGGTCGTATTCCAGCACGTTGGCGAACTCCTCCGGCCCGACATACGGGATAATGTTGGACCCGATTTCCATGTATTGCACACGCTCCCAATAACTTCTGTCGGCCTCATGGTCGATGTCGATGGTCACGTCGCTGGCGTTGAGCAGGCGGACGTTGCTTTCGTCCTCGTCGCCGTAGGCACGAGGCACCACAAACAGCACCTCAACACCGTTCTTCGCCAGACCTTTGGTCATGCCGTAGCAAGCCGTTCCGAGGCCGCCAGTGATATGCGGGGGAAACTCCCACCCAAACATCAAGACTCTCATTTTGAGCCTCCTTTCTTGTTTAATTCCATGATAAGATAATGGAGATAGAGCAACGCGCCCACGCTCGTCGACTGGGAGATGCAGCCACGCGCCTCGAAGGGCGGGTTGCCGTCGTAAATCTCCGAAATCGTCCCGATGCCGTTCTCCTTGATGGCCTCCTCGAAGCCGTTGTACAAGTCTTCAAGGAAAGGCAACGAGGTCTTCCCGAACAGCTTCACAGACAAATCAGCATAAAACGCTATCAGCCAGGGGAACGCCGTGCCATTGTGGTAAGCCCTTTCGCGCTCCGAGTGGTTTCCAATGCTCACGCCTTTATAGTTTTCGTCGTTGGGCGAAAGTGAGCGTATGCCTCTTGGCGTCAGCAACTCGGAATGGGCAATATCGAAGGCGCGTTTTTGCATCGTTTCGGTCATCGGCGTGTAAGGCAAGGCCGCCGCAAGCATCATATTGGGGCGCACCTGCGCGTTGCACTCGTTACTATTCACGTAGTCATAGAAGCCATTGGTCGCCTTATTATAGAAGGTGTCGGCAAACGAGGCCTTCACCTTGTCGGCCAACTCCTGCCATTTCTTGAGCAATGTGCTCTTCGGCTCGGTGGCTTTCAACAACTCCACACCATAGCAGAGGGCGTTATACCACAAGGCATTCACTTCAATCGCCAAGCCCGTACGTGGTGTCCAAGGTTTGCCTTGGGCGAAAACGTTCATCCAGGTGAGGGCCAAGTCGCGGTTACCAGCATAGAGCAGACCGTTGTCCAAGGTATGCACGTTGAAGTCCGTGCCCGCGATGAAGCTCTCCAAGATGGTCGTCATCGGCTTCTTGTACTTCTTCCAGATGTCCTTCTTGTCCTTGCCGAGCATCTTCTCGTAGAGCTGCAAGACATAGAAGAACCACAACGGCGAGTCGACTGCAGTGAAATAGAGACTCTTCTGATAGTAACGGTGCGGGAAGAACGGGCCTTGCATCCTCGAAACCAGGTAATCCAAAGCCGCAGTAAAGGTCTTCTCATCTCCTTGCGCTAGGGTGATGCCCGGCAAAGCGAGGAAAGTGTCGCGGCTGCAGGAGCCAAACCACGGAAATCCGGCCCAAAGTTTCGTGCCGTTCGCATCACGGATGATGAACTGGTCGGCGGCCTTCAGCAGGCAGTCTTCATAACTTGTTTGAGGCAGCAAACGTTTCACCTCGGCCTCGCATTGCCGTTTGATGGCCGCTGGATTTTCTTCCTGTAGGCTCACCGAGAGAATCACCGAGTCGCCTTGTTTCATCGTGAGTTCAAAGAAACCGGGGACGAACTGATCCTCGGTAGCCTCATAGCCGCGTTCTTGTTCGCGGATGTAGAACATGTTGTAGTACCAGTGCGGGATGTGCGTATATTCCGCCGACCTGCTGAATTGCAGGAACAGCCGCGAATAGTCTTTGTAGAGTTGCCACGACGCGCCGTTTTTCACCAAGTCGACTTTGCGGCTGGCATCGTAGTTTTCATGCGTGAGCATGTGGACGTTGCGGAAGGCCAAAAACGGCTGCACACGCAAAGTGATGGGCACCACGGCTTCGCGCAGGGTGTAGCGCACAAAGAGCCGCGCCTCGGTCGAGGAGAAAATCTGTTCCTTGTCGAGCACCACGTTGCCGATGCGGTAGGTGAGCTTCGGCATGGGGTCGGCAGTAAAGTCGCGGAGGTATTTGTGACCACGTGGTGCGAAGATGCCATCAGGATACATGTGTACGCCAAGATGGAACTCCTCCTTGTTCTCAATGATAGTCTCGTCGAGGCTCGACAGCAGCACGTGGTTGTTGTTGTCCAATTGTGGTTGCGGAACCACTAATAAGCCGTGGTATTTTCGAGTGTTGCAGCCGATCACCGTGGTGGCCAGAAACGCCCCTTTTGCGTTGGAGCGCAACACCTCGCGATTAAGCGTAAACTCAAGATTGACCAGTTTCTTTTTGTCCCAAGAGATGTAACTCATAGTATATTTCGTGTTTATTTTTTCGTCGAAAGTGACTACAAAAATAATGTTTTTATTAATTGCAACCAAAAAACACACTTTTTTTATCTTTGCCAGCTCAAAATGACATTAAACTTACCAACCATGGCAAAAAAACTCATCAACATGATCGCATTAAGCGTAATCACATTGGCCTCATGCAGCACGAAAAACGAGCCGAAGACCGAGGCCGAACCTAAAAATCCTTTCCTCACGGAATACACAACACCTTTCCAAGTGCCACCGTTCGATCAAATCAAGAACGAGCACTATCTGCCTGCTTTTGAGGCGGGTATGAAAGAACAACTGGCCGAAGTGGAAGCCATCGTCGGCAATGCCGAGACGCCCACTTTCCAGAACACCATCCTGCCCTTCGACAAGTCGGGCGAGACGTTAGACCGCGTCAGCAATGTGTTCTTCAACCTCAACGAATGTCTCACCAACGACGAGATGATCAAAATCGCCGAGCAGGTGCTGCCCTTGCTTTCCAAACACAGCGACAGCATTATGATGAACCCGAAACTCTTCGAGCGCATCGACTATGTCTATCAGCACCGCAACGAAATGGGCCTCGACGACCAGCAAATTCGCGTGGTCGAGAAGTACGAACAAGACTTTGTGCGCAACGGCGCCGCCCTGCCCGCCGACAAGCAAGAGGAGCTGAGCAAAATCAACGAACAACTCTCGACTTTGAGCCTGCAATTCGGCAACAATTTGCTGAAGGAAAACGCTGGCTACAAGCTCGTCATCGAGAATGAAGCCGACCTCGCCGGCCTGCCCCAAACTAGCATCGACGCTGCCGCCGAGCAAGCCAAGTCCGACGGCATGGAAGGCAAATGGGTGTTCACACTCTCAAAGCCCAGCCTCATCCCCTTCCTGCAGTTTGCCGACAACCGCGACCTGCGCGAACAGATGTACAAGGCCTACTACAACCGTGGCGATAACAATAACGAATACGACAACAAGAAACTCATCAACGAAATGGTAAAGCTGCGCGTGCAGAAAGCCAAACTCTTCGGTTTCGACAACTATGCCGACTATGTGTTGGACGTCAACATGGCCAAAGACTCGAAGACCGTCGACAAGTTCCTCATCGACATCTTCAATCCTGCACAACAACTCGCCAAGAAAGAACTGGCCGAGATGCAAGCTATCGCCGATGCCGAAGGCGCCAACATCAAGCTAGAAGGCTGGGACTGGTGGTACTACGCCGAAAAACTCCGCAAGGCCAAATACGCCTTCGATGAGAACCAAATCAAGCCTTACCTCACCGTCGACAATGTACGCAACGGCATGTTCATGGCTGCCAACAAGTTGTACGGTGTCACCTTTACGCAAAACACCAACTTGCCCGTCTATTATCCTGGCGTGGAAACCTACGAAGTGAAAGAAGCCAACGGCGACTTCCTCGGCATCCTTTATATGGACTACTACCCGCGCGAGTCGAAGAGCGGCGGTGCCTGGTGTACGAGCTTCCGCGAGAGTGGACACGACATCAACGGAAAGAAGATCTATCCTGTCATCTCCTTAGTGATGAACTTCACCCCTGCTTCGGGCGACACCCCTGCCCTGCTCACTTGGGACGAGACCGAGACAATGTGGCATGAGTTTGGCCACTCGCTGCACGCCTTCTTCTCCGACGGCCTCTACACGCGCACCTGCGGCAATGTGCCTCACGACTACGTAGAGATGCCTTCACAAATCATGGAAAACTGGGTGGCCGAGCCCGAAGTCATCCGCATGTACGCCAAACACTACCAAACTGGCGAAGTCATGCCTGACAGCCTCATCAACAAGATCGAGAACAGTGCCTTGTTCAACCAAGGCTTTATGACCACTGAGCTTATCGCAGCCTCCATCCTAGACATGAAGTTCCACGAGCTGACCGAATCTCAAGACCTCGACGTCGATGCCTTCGAAAAACAGCAGATGGATGCCATCGGCCTGATGCCGGAAATACTGCCACGCTACCGTAGCACCAACTTCAGCCATATCTTCAATGGTGGCTACAGCGCCGGCTATTATGCATACACTTGGGCAGAAGTTCTCGACAAAGATGCCTTCAACTACTTCAAGACCTCGGGAGACCTCTTCAATCCTGAGCTTGCAGCCTCTTTCCGCAAGAACTGCCTGCAGGAATGTGGTAACGACGAAGGCATGGTGCAGTACCGCAAGTTCCGTGACCAAGACCCCGATTATGAGCCTTACCTGAAAGCACGCGGACTGAAATAAAGATATAAATAATAAACAATGTAGGGCTGTCACATCGTGGTAGCCGCTGTGAAAAACAAAACAGCGGCTGCCGTGGTACGACAGCCCTACAAACAAAAACAGGGTTTTATGAAACGAATTGTGCTTCTTTTGTTGGCCTGCCTCTGCATGATGGATGTCCATGCACAAGGCAAACACAAAACCATCAAAGTGGCCCCACCCCGTCCGAAGGTGGGCGTGGTGTTGGGCGGTGGTGGTGCAAAAGGTGCAGCCCACATTGGGGTATTGAAATACCTTGAAGAGTTGGGTATTCCCGTTGATTATGTGGCCGGCACCAGCATGGGCTCCATCATCGGCGGGCTCTATGCCATGGGCTACTCGCCTGATGAGCTGGCACAACTGATTGCAGAGATGGATTGGTCGCAATATGTGGGCAACAGCATGGACCGTTCCGCCATGTCGGAAGAAAGCCGACAACGCTCAAGCACCATGGTCGTCAACATACCCTTCAGTTTGGATGGTCTGCTATACAAAACAGAAAACCGCACGCCAGTCAGTTTCCTTCCGAGCGCCTACGTCAACAATACGGCTCTAATCAACTTATTCAATAATCTGTGCGTTGGCTATCAGAAAGAAATGGATTTCAACGACTTGCCTATACCTTTTGCTTGCGTAGCCACCGACATCCACACAGGCAAGGAAGTCGTCATCCGTCATGGCAGCGTACCCACCGCCATGCGAGCAAGCATGGCCATCCCTGGTGTATTCTCCCCCGTTTACATCGATGGGCACATGTTGGTTGACGGAGGTTTGGTCAACAACTTTCCCGTCGACGTATTGAAAGAAATGGGAGCCGACATCATTATCGGTGTCGAAGTGCCTGACCCAGAAACGGACGATAGCAATGATGAGAACATCTCGCTCCCCGATGTACTCAATAGTTTGATTGATAATGCTGTCAGTTCAAAAAGAAAAGAAAACCGAGAGCTTTGCAACATCTATCTTGCCCCTGACGTCACAGGATATGGCACTTTGAGTTTCTCGCATGAGGCCATCGACACACTCGTCAACAGAGGCTATAAGAAGGCAAGAGAATTTAGGGATCCGTTAATACAAATCAGACTGCATCTCGAATCCGTACAGGGAGCACCCCTAGGCAAGAAACTCCGTGCCTCGAAAGCAAGGAATCTCGCCGACTCGCCTCTATATGTCAGCTCAATCATCATCAACCAGAGTGACCAGCAGCAAACTGAATGGCTGCTCAATAAAGGCAAGCTTAGAGTCGGGGAAATGATGTCTGAAAAAGAAATCAACCGCGCTGTTGACGTGTATAGAGGCACAGGGGCCTTCGATGACATCACCTACAACCTCACCGAGAACGAACAGGACACTTTGGACAGCTACACACTCACTATGAACTTCAAGCCCACACAGCCCCATATCATCGGCCTTGGAATACGCTACGACACCGAAGAAGGCGCCGCCATGCTCTTCAATATCGGCCTCAACGAAAAGCGGCTGACGGGGTATAAAGTGAGCCTCAACGCGAGACTGAGCTACAACCCGAGGATCAACATTACGGGTGCGTATTCTAGCCTTAACCTCGCCACTTTCAAAGTGGCATACGACTACCGCAGCCAGCACTTCAAGTACAATGGCTTCGACCGTAATGTCTCCAGCATCAACTATGTACAAAACAAAGTCAGTGCATACGTTTCGCAGTTTCATCTGCTCAACATCAACAGTGCCATAGGCATCGCTTATCGCGCCACGTCTTTTGACGATGCCGGCTTGCTAAGCTATACCAACGACACCATCCATTCCGACTTGTCTTCCATATCCCATTTTGGCACCAACCATCTGCTCAGTCCATTCGTCAAAATCAGCTACGACAACCTTGACAATCCCTATTTTGCCCGTCATGGCGTTAAGACTGCACTCACCGGTAACATCAACTTCGACCTGACCGGAAGCTCCAACACCACTCAAGATGTGGGATATTCATTGCAGGGATACATCACCCCCCGCAATGGTAAATTCACCATCATCCCCCAATTATACAGCCGCTTCATCTTCGGCGAACCTGCTTACGCCAACCTATGGAACGTCGTCGGTGGTGAGATTGCTGAAAGACACTCCGATTTCCAGATGCCTTTCATCGGCATCGCACACGTGAAGGAAGCACCTGATTTCACCTCTATTGCCCGTCTAGACCTTAGATACAACATCTTTGGGAAGCATTATCTAACAGCCACCTACAACTTCCTTTACGGCTTCCATCCCTTCGGAACGAACCGCGCACATAACAGCACGATGCATTATTCTGGTATAGGCATAAAGTATGCCTACGACAGCTTCCTTGGCCCCATTTCCTTCACCGTACAGTGGTCGAATGGGACTAAGCAAGTCTCAGGCTACCTCTCGATAGGATACAACTTCTGACCTCTAAAAAACAAGCAATCCCGACGAGTCTTACTCATCGGGATTGCTGTATACTGACAAGAAAAAGCCAATAATCAGCCTACAAGTCTCTTGTTATTCTCAATTAGCCGTTCCAACTGTTCAAGACATTTCTTGTCCAAGCGAATCTCCGGAAGAAAGCGCTCAAAATTGCTCAAACCATGCATGTCGGAGCCAACATAGTCATACATGCCTTCCTTAAGCAAATAGCGTGCCTTGGCCACTGCATTGCTGCCATACGTCCCAGCCAATGACAAAAGATTCAGCTGATACTGATAATCCTTGTCTTTCCACCGGAAATAAATCTCCCTGTTGGCATACTCATACCGCTCAGGATGGGCAATAACAGGTTGGTATTCTGCACACATGATTTCATAAATCATCTCGGTGATGCCATGCTCATACATCATGTATGAGGTCTCACACAATACATGGTTCCCACCTTTGTCCAAGGTCAGAAAGCCCTCCTTGAAATGATCCAAGAAGCATGCATCCAACATATACTCGGCGGCAAGATGAAGCTCTATTCCACATACTTGTGCAGCTTCTGCCTTATAGGCCTCAAATTTGGCCATGATGGCTTCCCTATGGTTGTCAGGATAGTCCTTCATGAAATGAGGGGTGAACACCATTTTCTTGACACCACGCTGTTCAAGTTTCTTCAACGCATGAAGCGACTTCTCCACAGTGGGAAAACCATCGTCGACTCCAGGCAAAAGATGACAATGGACATCACATGCCCCACGAAAGATGTCTTCCGGCAAACTGTGTCTTCCTAATCCAAACATAAATCAATTATTCTTTACCGTCGTCAGAAAAGTTGTGATGACTATGAGAATGAGAATGATGATGGTGGTGATGCTTCTTGTGGAAAATACGCTGATACCACTTCTTCTTCTTTTTCTTTTCATCTTCGTTGCCGTAGCCGTAACCATAGCCGTAACCATAGCCATAACCATAGCCGTAACCATAGCCGTAACCATAGCCATAACCATAGCCATAATAGCCATAACCACGACGCGTCTTGCTGACACCGTTAAGCACAACACAAAGATTCGGGAATTTGCCGTCCTTATAGAATTTATCGACATCGAAGAGCAAGCGCTTATCGGTCTTGCCAGCACGAAGCACCATGATGGTAGTGTCGGCCACACGTTTCACGATATCGGCATCAGCAACCATGCCGACAGGCACATTGTCGAGGAAGACATATTCGTATCGTTTGCGGAGTTCGGCGACCAGGTCTTCCAAACGTGTACTCATTAACAACTCAGCAGGATTGGGCGGAACAGGGCCTGAGAAAACGATGTCAAGTCCACTTGACGAAGCATCGGCATGGATGATGTCGTCAATGGAATCCGTCTTACCCGACAGATAATTGGACACGCCAGCCCTGGTATTAACGCCAAACACTTTAAACAAGGTACCTTTACGAATATCCAAGTCGACGATAACAGTCTTTCTCTTGGCCAAGGCAAAACTCGTTGCCAAATTGGTGGACACAAAGGTCTTACCCGATGACACCATAAAGGAAGTGAACATGATGACATGGCCTCCATTCTTCCGGTCTTTCATATATTCAAGACTAGATCGTATCAAACGGAATGCCTCTGAAAGCGAATCTCGCCCGTTCTCCCTAACCATGATAGCATGACCTTGAACCGAACTATCATACGTAATATCGCCCAAGAATGGAACGTTGGAGGTCTTTTGCACATCAATTCTATCATGAATGGTAGTATCAAGCAGGTTCTTCAAAAGCAGGACAACAATCGGCACCGCAAGGCCAATCAATACACCAATCAAAGTGGATCTCGCCTCATTAGGCGATACAGGCGTGTTATTGGGATACGCGTAATCAATCACTTTGCCTGTAGCCTCCAGTTGCGGACTGGTCATCAGTAATTCTTCGCGCTTGGTCAACAGCTGGAGATAAAGCTTCTCCTTAATGCCCTGCATACGCTCAACCGAACCGAGTTCCAGTTGTGCAACGGGAACGTTTTGGATTTGCGAATTGGCAATGTTACGATCACGATTGGCCGCCTCGATGCGGTCTTCCAAAGTACGAAGATTGGTCTCAAGAACGCCGATGATACTCGCGTGAAGGGTTACCTGCTCTTCCATCAAACCTTGCGCGACAGGGTTATTGATTGTACCATCAGCCTTGTATTTCTCAATCTTCACCAAGTTATCATTGAACTTGTTAATCATGGCAGAAGCCTCGCTCGAAACACTAACCGCACCAATAGGAATCAATTGGTCCGCATTGATTCTGGCAAAATTGAGCAGATAGCGCACCATGTCGGCTTGTTGGTCAAGCTTTTTGGCTTCTTCCGACAAAGCAGTACTAGCCGCAACATAAGCTTGCCCATAACTCTTCGTATCGATGATATTGTGACTACGCTTAAAGTCGACCGACACCTGCTCATAGTCCTTGATGTCCTGCATCAGGTAGTCAATACGATTGTTGATAAACTCCTCCGTATAGTCAAGCACACGTTGTTGGTCGGCGATAGACTCCTTGTTGTAGACATCCATGAGGGCATTGAGCACATCGGCGGCACGTAAGGGCGAAGTATCATTCACCGAGAGTCTCAGAATGGCGTTTTTCTCATTGTCTCTTATCACGCTGACGCGCCTACGATAGAAAGATGCAACCGTAGAAACAGGACGACGCTTCACCGTTATGGAGATGTTGTGGAAATCATTGTAACGCCAGGTAGGCTTCACCACAAACTTTCCAATCGGCGAAATCACCGTATCATTCAAGCGGACCTTCATCGCCGGAATGCTCCCACCAAAGTCATCAAGGATGACATGGTTTTGATCCACCGGCTTTACACTAAACGAGGCCTTGACTTCATCATCCAATCCAAGAAAGTCCACCTCAACCGGCGACTCCTTATAAAGGTCTTTGTTCCGTTTCGAGACTTTAGTATTATATGAATAGGCAACATTCAAGTTCAGTAAACGCACCATGCTTTCCATGTTCGACTGCGACTTCAAAATCATGATCTCATTGTTGACCGTACTGATGATGGGGCCACTGGAAAGGGCATTCAAGGCAGCTGAACCACGCATAGACTCAGAGCCACTACTCATCGAAGTCTTAATCAGCAACGAGGCATAACTGGAATAAATCCTATCCTCTTTCCTGACCTTGTAGTAGGCAATAAGACCACCAACCAAAGCGCAGAGGAGAAACCAATGCAAGTTGCGCAACACAAGAAAGACCACATCCTTGAACTTGAAGCCGCTGTTGGCACTCTCATCAAAAAACGTACTGATGTCGTCGGGCCTTTTGTTCGCGTTGTTGATTGCGTTATTGACTACGTTATTGTTTTCGTTTGACATGGATATCAAGGTTTACGTTGAAGAATCTGTATTATTATTCTTTTTTGAAGAGATTAGAAACCATCGTGTAGATGGCAAGAACCGAGACTAGCGATGAGACGAGACCAAGGACGGTGTTCAAATTACCGCTGAAGAACTTGTAGGGACGTTCCTCTGTAAAAATGATGTCGTTTTGTTGGAGCACAAAAAACTCGTCATTGAAAATGTCGGTAGAACGCGGGTCGAGGTAATGGATCACGCGTTTGCCATTCACCTCCCGCATCACACCGATACGATCGCGGCGCGTGTACCAATCCAATCCCCCAGCCATGGCCAAAGCCTCTAAGAAGGTGCAGCGCTCATTAGTGACATTAATGACCTTACCTCCCGCACTACTCAGCATAAAAATCTTGAAGTTGAGGAAACGGGCCACAATCAACGGATCTTTCAGTTGGCCATTGCTGATCAGTTGCGCGGCAATGGTATCTTGCAACTGAAGTCGGGTCAAACCTGCAACATGAAGTTTGCCCAGCACAGGAAAGTCAATATTACCCTCTGCGTCAACAAGATAACCCGACATACCACTGTTTACCCCCCCATATCCGCCTATTTGGCCCATAGAATGCACTGCATTGAAAGGCTTGACCAGCTCATCTTCTTTTCCAGTATTGCTCAACACTAAAATTCTCAACTCATCGAAAGGCGCCACTGTAGCCTCCAACGACTCATTGATGGGCATGCCATACTTTGGCATGTCCTGCAAATAACGCACATGATTAGGCGTAACACAAGATGAGGCACCCACCACCAATAATACTAAGAGAAAAAAGAAGGTTATTCTATTTGTTTTCATAAACATATAATTTATCACTAGATTATTTTGCAAAAATACAGATTTTTTTCGGATAAACAGGTGTAAAGCCTAGCAATTCCACAAAAAAAATCATTTCCTCTTCACCATCATGCCTTTCACGATGTTTTTAGCCGATTGCATAGTGGTCTCTTTCAGCCATACACCATAGCGGTTCGTCCATCTTTGGGGATGGGTGGTTATCATGAGTTTTTGCGGTAAAGACAGTTTCGTTATAGCCTCCAACAAATCATCGGTGGAATGATAAACCCAACCCTGGCGAATCCATTCATCTTGATATACAGGTATCTTGTCCCGCAAACTCACATTGAAACCATCCCATCGGCGACCTGTATCCGTCAGATAAAAAACCTTTGAAAAGTCCACATCAAAATAAGGCTCGCCTATAATGCCGAAGTCATGATAATTGTATTGCCTCCACAAATCACGACCGTCGAACTTGCTGCGCGGCGCGCCATGCATGCAAATGGTCCTAACAGGATAGAACTGCCGAAAATACACCAATTGCTTCTTGAAATGGTCCAAGGCTTTTTCTTTATCGCCTCCACAAAGGGACATATCTTCGTAGTGATACCCTATTTCATGCCCTAAGTTGACAATGGCTTTGATGATTTCCGGTTTGTTGCTTTGCTTGACCACACGGAAATAGTAGGATGCGCTAATCCCAAGAGTATGCTCAATTTGGGCAGTAGCCAGTGAATTCTCGGCCTTCAAATCCACATCATGACGAAGGATGACAAAAGCCTCCGCTTCCAACTCCGTCTTATGTGAGCAATACTGTTCAAAGGTAACAAAACGATAGTGGTTGTCAAACAACTTCTGAAGCAGTTCAGTGTATTTCTTCAGTGTAAAGTCCATAACTTACAAACCAACTAACACGTCCACAATCCTTTCTGCAGCATATCCATCCCAAAGTGGAGGGACGCCACCTTGCTTCCATTGTCCAGCGAACAGCTTGTCTAAAGCCGGCTTGATATTGTCGGGATTCGTGACAATCAACTCATTAGTGCCAATGGTACATGTCTCAGGTCGTTCCGTGTTGTCGCGCAAGGTAATGCAAGGCACGCCCATCACCGTCGTTTCCCCGGTAATACCACCACTGTCGGTAACAACCGCCTTGGCGCGTTCCACCAAGTAGTTGAACTCCAAGTATCCCATAGGCTCCACAATATGAAGGTTATCGGCCTGGATGCCCAACTCATGGAAAATCTTTGCAGTACGTGGATGGATGGGAAACACGATAGGCATGCCATGCACATTGGTTACGATCTCATTCATAAGCCGTTTCAACTTTTCCGCTTCATCCACATTGGCGGGATGCGCCATCAAATCCTTCTCAAAAGCCACCATGATGGCGGCCTTTTGCTCTGCCTGCGAGCCTCCCCCACAACCCAAATTGACATCTGGCTTAGGGATATTCAACTCCTCAAAAAAAGTCTCGCTCATTTGATGGTCATAGTACTGACCAGTATGCACAAGACGATAATGGATGTCTTTTCCTTCCTTTTCAGCCTTTAGAATAGCACAGATAAGGGGAGCAATCTTCAAAAATTGGGGCGCACGCCCGCAATAAGGGTAATATGACGCATCGTTAAATCTTAGTTTTAATAACCGACCTCATCTCTTCTATAATACGTTCTGCTGTTTTTACTCCCAGACCCGCTTTTCCCGCAAGTGCCAACAAATCAGAATCTTTTGGTGTAATACTATCATTGATTGAAGTAGTATGATAGACGCCAAAACCATCGCTAGGCAGCAAATCGTATGCGGACGAGAGATGCCACATTCCATCATCATAGATAAACGAGAGGTTCTTGGCGTGATCATCTTTATTGCCAATAAGATAATTAAAGCACATTAGTCGGAACACCCGCCACAATTCCTCCACATCATGGGAAAGCGCCATAGAAACTTGAAATACCTGCCAGTAATCCAGACAGGGGGTTCGGTAGTCGGCACGAAGAAGACCTGCCATGCTAACCACATGCAATTTTTCGCCTTCTTTGCGGTCAAAGCGTCGGGCTCCAAAATATTTCCCTTCAAACAAGCGCACCTCCGGCATTTCAACGCCGCATTCTTGGGCGAGCAAGGCATACTCGTATTCATTTTTTCCTATCGTTTCAGGATCGTTCTTCGCTGGATATTTCACCAACCATTCTTGGCCATCTTCCTTGACAAAGATCTTCGGCCTTGCCCCTCCTGGCGAGCCTCCTCTTTGGTACAATTCCACAATGTTCTTGCCATAATAGCTTTTTTCCTCCAACAACGCCGATGCTTCCTTGGCCAACTTTTCGATATCTGCCTCTTGAGATGACGGAATAACACTTCTATCGGGAACAAACTCCAACGCTCCTCGACCAGTGTTACCAACTATAGCAAGACGGTCGAGCAAATTCAACGAGGCTGGTTTCGTCCCAATGGATTGAAGGTACTTGTCAAGAATCAGCAGGCCCCATCCGTCGGGGAGCGAATCGTCAAACACGCCGAAACCTCCTTCAAAAGGATGTTGTTTTGCGACAAATACCCCTTTTTGCAAAGGAAGTTCAAAAGGCGAAATGGAGAAACCGTTACTCAGAAAGTCGCCTGTGTATTCAAACGTGCAAAGATGGTCGTTGGTCATTGCAAGCCAACCCACTTTTTGCCCATGAAGCCAGACCTCCAGATGCCTTAGATTATCCATGGTGTCTAGCCCTTTCACGTTTCTTCCCTACGTTCAAAACATCCTCCGTTGACAAGTAGCGGCGTTGACCGAACAAAGCCTCAAAGTCGTCCAAGGCATCAAGTGCCATCGCTACTTGAAGCAATTTGGAGAAAGCAATGACACCGGCCCTCTCAAACTTCCGATAGGTTGGCAAAGGAATTCCTGCTTTTTGAGCCAACTCGGCTTGCGTCAGATTCAATTCCAGCCGGCGTTCTCGCACACGACTGCAAACCGAGAGCAAAACCTCTCCAGGGGACTTTTTATCAATTGATATTATAGTGTTGCATATTATCAAAATACATCAATTAAAAACATCATTGTATCATTAAACTTTTGCAAAGATACGAACTCTCTCCGACTCACAATCACAAAACAGCATATTTATTTAAACCTGTATTGAAACTCAGGATTCTCCTTCATGATCTTGCCGCTCTCCGGGTAATTCTCAACAAACCATACCAAAAAGCTAGTATAGTCAATCTTCTCAGAAAACAAACGACGCCGCCGTTGCTGCCACGCCTCTTTCAGGTCGGGCATGGCCAGTAATTCTTCTATTTTGGAAAAGAAAGCCTCTTGTTGCTCTGGTAAAAACGAATAGCACAAACCATATCGATGCTCCAATTCATTAGGCACAGACAAACGGCCTGCAAAACTATTGCATTTGACTGCAGGAGTGCCCAGCACAGCGGCTTCAGATACCATCGTCTGGCTGTCGCCGACAAACATCTTGGCATAAAACATCAACGAATGCGCCTTGTCGGGGGATACTGATAGTTGGTATGGCTTAAATTCGTCATCAATGTTCCGTTCGGTGGTGATGAAAACCTTCCCATAGGCTGACAAACGTTCCACAAGCCGACGCTTGTTTTCGATGGACAAGCCCTCGGCACCAATGTCATGATGTGCTTTAAAGGCGTTGAACCTTAATATGAAATAAGGCTCTCCTCCCTCAATGCCTGCATCACACAATACGCTCGGGTCTGGGACAAAACGGTTAGGATGGAGATATGCCAACTCATGATAGGAATCTACATAGACGGTTTTGGATGACTTTCGCCTAATGACAGAAGGTGTCAGTATGGTGTCGGCAAAAGGATGTCCGAACTTGACGAACAAAGGCTCCGCTTCATCGTCATCGTCATCTAAGATAATGCTTTTCATTCTACACAACTTGCTAACATGAGCAATATTGATAGAGGAACCCACACCCAAATCAATGTGTTTTTTTCGGACAAGTTTCAACAACCTGCGGTCATAAACCAATTGATCCAACCCCTTTTTCATAAGGGCATCGTCTTTCTTTCCGATGTTAATATAAGGAATGCCATACAAATCCAACAACTTCATTGCAGATGGGATCTCCTTCACCACCACTTGGACATCGTGTCCCCTCTCGGAAAGCATAAAATACACATTGCGAAGCAAATGCACATGCGCGGGATGGTTAATATCAATCAGGATGTTCATAGTTTCTTCATTAGTTTTACCCCCATTTTGCCAACACCAAAAAGCAAACGGTTACAGACATGGATATACCGCCCGAATTCAACCAATTCCCCGCCAAACTTCAACTTGAAATCGCGCACGCCGTAGCCTCCGTCATCGGGTCTCCCTGCCCCCATCATGTCAAATCGTGGAAAGCCATGGTCCGAGGCATATTGAAGGCCTGCAAAAGTAGCCAACTCCGATGGAAAGATGTTTTTATTCACACCATCCAGACCGCATGCATACATCTCATACAATGCCTTGCCGTTAAGGCCAACACAAACCGTGCCTCCCACTATTTTTCCGCCAAATTCCACCAAAAGAAACGCTGATGATGGAAGGCCATACAATTTTTCAAAAAACGACAAAGGGAACAAAGGCGTCTTTACCTTGTTCCTATATAAATTAAGCAAAATTACATAGTATTCTTTGACTTGTTCCATCGTAGGCTGGACCACGATAGTCGCCCCATCGCGCAGCGACACTCGTATATCGCGTTTTCGGCTCTTCCCCAAGTTGACGTTGACTACATCCATAGAGGAAGTGTCGACCCAAATGTCATAGTGAGGTTCATAGGCAAAACCGCATTGTTCAAAAGCAAGCCTCCATCGGCCATAATTATTAAAATTACGCGTCTCAATGTAGATCGCTTTATGCTTCAATTGTTTCTTCAAGGTTTTGAGCAACAGGACCAATTCTTCATCAGATATTTCATCTGCCAGCAAGGGCCCTCCTAAAATGATGGCTCTTCGAGAAAAGAATCGTTTAAGCCTCCCTCCATCTTTTTGGATATATCCGACCACGACACCCTTCAACGCTCCTTCATCCTCAACCCCAAAGGCAAATGTCTCAAGAAACGATAGTCCTCCAAAAAAGTCATAGGCTTCTCGGGTCTGGAACCAAGATGTCACAGATGAGGCTTTTGCCAAAGCGTCCCATGCCCTACTATTGATTTCCTCTACTGCAGTTACTTTTGGCATACAGACTTATAGATTTCCAATAGTTTTTGCGCCACCATTCGGTTATCCAACCCATCCGCAGCCAGTCTTTCTCGTCCCTTGGTCTTGCCAACGAAAGCGAAAGCCTTTAGAAGCAGATTTGACAATTCCTCTGAATCTCGCGTTTCGGCTACGAAACAGCCTTCGATGTCCTCGATTCGCTCCCTCACATCTCCCACATCCACACTCACAATCGGACAACCACAGGCCAATGCTTCCTTGATGACTTGAGGAGAACCTTCTGTCAACGACGTCATCAGAAAGGCGTCAGCAGCACACATGAGGAGCATTACCTCCTCCCGAGAATAGCCTTTCAGCTCCAATAGTTCCGTGTTGTCATCACGTAACTTCGCAATAGCTTGTTGCGCCAATGGAGCGTTTTTTACCTCATTATCAAACGCTCCGGCAAAGAGAACATATCTCTTGTTAGCCAACAAATGCATTTGTTCTCTCGCAGTTGCTTTTTTCGTCAGCTGAAGATCCGAGAAGTCAATGCCACAAGGCACAAGTGTATATTTCTTTTGGGGTGATGCAATTTCCAAGGTCTTTTTCGAAACAAAAACATTCCATGCCGACAAGCGCATGGCCATTTTGGAAAAACGCCTTACCCGAGGATCATTGATGTCGGAACCATGATAAGTCACCACCACTGGCACTTTGCGCTGCAGGTTGGCTAGCAATCCCGACAATCCGTAGTGGGCATGCACAATAACAGGTTGGAACGAAACAATTCTTTGCTTCAAAAGGGTGCGGTTTTTCAAATAGCCTCTCAACCCTTTTCCTTCCAAACCAAAGAAACCAATCTCGCACCCCAGAGCCTTAAGTGCTTCGGCTTGCTCGACAATGAAAGGGGCGAAACTACCTTTGTTAAACGACGCGACAATAAGGACCCTCATACAGTATAACCTCTACCAGCAAGTTTCACCCATGCCCAAACAATGTTTGCCACGGCAATACCTATCAGCCAAATCACGTACCATCGCTTGTGCTTGTTGGTCAGTTGGGTGACACCGTAAGCTGCAAACATCAACTCCAACGCCAATATAGGGAAGTGAAAACGCTCAGAGTGAGCAAAATTACTAAACACCAATACCACCAAATAGCCCACCAACACGGCGATAGGCAGCACATGTTTTCGCCAATCCCCTCTCATCAAAAGCAAGAACAATGCAAGAATGGTAAGTCCCGACATGATGTTTTTGATGAAATTGGCACCATTCATCATCAACTGATTCTCCTGGCCAGGTGTAGCCACCATGGACGAAAAAGGTATAGTAAAAATCAAGGGAGCGAAAACCGTTGCAGAGGCATATTTTGCAAATGAATTTGTTTCCGCTCGCCATTCATATCCAGAAGCCTGGCTCTCTGTCCTAGCCGTCCACAACTCTTGGGTCTCCTCAATCATTTCCGCGCCTACGGTCAGGAACATCCATATCACAAACACCGCACTATAGAGTACTTTTTTCCATGCCTGCAACTGCTTCCCCGAACTCAAAATCAAAGCACCAGACAAAGCCGCCATCATCACCGCAGCCAGTGCCGTTCTAAAAGTAAACATGGCTAAAATCACAATGCCTGGAAGGATAATGTTACTCAAAGTAATCTTGGGAGAATGAAGTGCAGCATCAGCTCGTTCTGTGAAAAGTATGAGAAGAAAGGTCATTTCTGTCTCTTTCAGCGTCACACTGCAATAATACCACATGTTGGGCATAAGCATACAAAAAATGGCAGCCATACGACCCGTGGATTCACCAAAATTGCGTTTGGCCAGACGATAGACCAACACGCAAGAAAATGCATCAATAAAACACTTGAAAATGCGAGGAGGCAGCACATGAGTACCCATCAACAGGCCTTCAAACGAAAGCCACCAGCAATACCCACGGTCGGAAAAAATCGCATATTCTCTCAATAATCTCACCGTTTCTTGGAAACCATACTCTCGCCAAAGACGTCCCATATCCCAATAGAATGTTTCATCACCTGTGCCGTATTTAAACGGCCTCCCTGTTGCAGAAATGAAATAAAAATAGATAAAAATCACACAAATGACCCGTATAACCAAAGCTATTGTAAACAATTTATTGGTAAAAGTCCGCTCACTATACTTTTGCCAATCCCTAGTAAGTTTTGTGGCATAAGTAAAAAAGAGGAAAATCGGAATAAGGCCAAACAACATAAATTGGAAAGGCATGGCATAACTCATAAAAAATGCACTAACCAATGCCAAGGTGACCACATAGCATATAATAGCACGCGTCGAGAAGTATTGTGGAAAATAAGTTAACATCTAAATCACTTTTTTGACTGCAATAGCAGGTAATTATATATTAATCAAATAATTTACGTTTCAACTTGATTAGTCGCGTCACATTTCTCTGACCTATGACGCTCCATAGCCAGCCTTTTCGTCCATTATCATTCCATGTACCCATGAAATGATGGTCACAATAGGTGTTCTCTGTCAGGAAAAACTCACCAGTAGTTTGTCGAGGACAAAAATACTCTGAAGGAAACACATGCAAATCTTTATATACACCATATTTCCCAGTTTGAACAAAACCATTGTTTCTCATAATTCTAGAAATACGAAGCGTATTTGTCGTCATATCATAAGAGCCGTCTTCTTTTATAAAATGCGCATCTTTGTATGAATCCAGCTGTTCTTTAACCCATTCACCTTTTGGAGCACTGGCCATTAAACCAGTAACTGGCGGTTGTGTCTTACTTCCTTCATAGCCAGTAAAAGCAGATAAATGTAACAAATCATCCAACGGCTTCAAAATCTCAACATCGGTATCCATATATATACCGCCCTCCGAATACAATGCCCACAAACGAACATAATCCGTCACAAAGGCGAACTTCCGTGCTTCGTATGCTTCCTTTGTATAAGGCACTTCATTTACGTCAAAATTCTCTTCATTCCATAATTTGTACTTATACTCCGGCATGAACTTATGCCAAGAATCGACACACTTAGTAGCCAACTCAGGCATTGCACCTTGGCCAAACCAACAATAGTGTATTACTCGAGGTATCATATTTTGATCAAATAGTTCACAATACGTTTGCATGCTTTGCCATCACCGTACGGATTAACCGCCTTACTCATTTTTTCATAATGCCCATAATCTTCCAACAACCTCGTCACGCTTTTTACTATTTTATCCTCATTAGCTCCTACCAACAACACCGTTCCTGCCTCGACAGCTTCTGGCCGTTCCGTCGTGCTACGCATTACCAAGACAGGCTTACCTAGCCCGGGAGCTTCTTCCTGCACCCCTCCACTATCAGTAAGCACCAAATATGATTTTTCCATCAAAAACACAAATTGAAGGTATTGCAGTGGTTCAATCAAGAACACATTAGGTGTACTGTAACCAATAATCTCCAAAACCGGTTTTCTAACATTAGGATTCAGATGCATAGGATAGACGAAGTCCACATTGGGATACCTTTCTGCCAAACCTTTTATAGCGCGACAAATATTCAAAAAACCATCACCAAAATTCTCTCTACGATGTCCCGTGATTAGAACCATTCGTCTGTCAATCAACCTATTGGTATCATACCCAGACAACTCGATTTCTTTTTGCAAACTAACCTGCAAATTAGTATCAGATGCTATCTTATTCACTACCCAATGGAGCGCATCTATCACCGTGTTTCCTGTAACAACAATAGTGTTTTCCGAAACATTTTCTTTCAGCAAATTCCGTTTCGAGCACTTGGTAGGTGCAAAATTATAGATGGCAATACGTCCAGTAATAGAGCGATTCATCTCCTCTGGCCAGGGACTATAGATATTGCCTGTACGCAATCCAGCCTCAACATGGGCCACAGGTATTTGCTGATAAAAAGCAGCCAATGCCGATGCCATAGAAGTAGTCGTATCACCATGAACAAAAACAATATCTGGACTCGCCTTTTTCAACACATCACGCATTCCCAACAAAACCCTGCTGGTAACATCATACAGATCCTGGTTTGGCTGCATTATGTTTAAGTCATAATCTGGAACTATTTGAAAAAGGTCCAGCACTTGATCCAACAACTCCCTATGTTGCCCTGTCACACAAACCAAGGTTTCAAAACAATCATCGTGCTGCTTGAATTCATCAACCAAAGGAGCCATTTTGATAGCTTCTGGCCGAGTTCCAAAAACGAGTAAAACTCTTTTAATATGTCTATTCATAAAACAATAATCAAACAAGCCAAAGCCTTTTCTTTATTCTTGAAGCAAACCTCAACAACCATTGTCTAAGCCTCAAAAACCACATAGGTTTGGAGTACAAACGTTTCGTAATTACTGGTTGTCTTCCCCAATCCACTTTACCCAATTCCTCCTTTGCCGCCTCGTGATAATCTCTGGAAAGATAGTATGGAAACAAATCGTAAGTGCGCAAATTGTCAATCAACTGCTTGTAGTCTAGATTAGTTTTCTCCTTTTCCGACAAAAAGCCCAAATTCCAAAGCATGTGATGCTCGGGATGGTGCAACCGACCCACGCCCCTATTCACCACATCTACATCTTGGTTGTAATTAGACAAAGGTTTGTTCAAAAAAGCTACCTTATATTTCAAAGCGACACGAATCCACAGCAAAAAGTCTTCACCTAATTTGATTCCTTTGGGGAAGCCACCCATTTCATCAAATACCCTTCGAGGCATACAGACCGCACCTGTCCATAGGGGCATAGCCAGAGTCTTGGCATACACTTGGCAATAGTTGATATAACCTTTCTCGAAGCCATCCTCTACACCAACTTCAGCCACCCGCGTCTTTCGCTTGGTTTCATTCACGATGGTGTAATTGGTACCAAAAATGCCAGAATCTGGGAACTCGTCAATCAACTTTGAAATCTCTTCGAGAAAGTTTGGCTCCCACCAATCATCAGCATCCAAGAAACAAAGGTATTCCCCTTGCGACAACGACACTGCATTGTTGCGAGCCAGGCTAACGCCTCCATTGTTCTGACGATAAATGTGGCATTGAGGCTTACTATCTATGGCTTTCATCGCCAATGCAAAGGAATCGTCCTTACTGCCATCATCCATAATCACCAACTCATAGTCGGCGTAAGTTTGTGCCAACACGCTGCCAATGGCCTTGGCCACGTAAGGAGCTTTGTTGTATAGCGGGATGATGACTGAAAACTTCATACGTATTTTGAAACATGGCTCCTTTTACTTTTTGCCTTTTCCAACTTAAACAAACAACGCTCCAGAAACCACACCATCTTGTATGCCCAAGGATGCCGTTGCAGCCTTTTCATTTGTTCAATCGGGAAAGCAAATCGTTCGTAATCAGCCAAGACCGTCTTGGGAAATAACTGTTCCAACACTTCCCTCCGTTCGCTTTTGTCCAGTTCTTTATTCGTTTCGCTGATGCCTGTCATGTCGAACAAAGTGACATCAACGTCGACATATTGAGGTATTTCTTCGCCGAGGATAATGGCTTGCAAATACCATTTCCAATCGGAGACAATCTTAAGGCTTTCATCGTAATAACCGTATTTCTCAAACAAGTTGCCTCGGATATATACAGGATCATGGTTCAAAGTTCCTGTAAACATGCCCAGCATGGTGATTTCCTGCCCTGCAAAACATTTATCTACCTTTCTTTTCCCATCGGGGAAGCATTTCACCATATTGCCATAGAGGATTGTGGGACTGCCTTTCTTCTCAAGGAATTTCAGCATTTTCTCCGTCACATCAGATGCGGCTAGACAGTCGCCCGAGTTGAGGATTTGAACATACTCTCCCGAAGCCATGTGAATGCCTTTGTTCATGGCATTGTAGATGCCCGAATCAGGTTCCGAGACCCATTTTAGGTGCTCAAATTCAGGCGCCAATTGCTTTATCACCTCCACACTCCCATCCGTTGAAGCACCGTCAACGACGAAGTACTCAAACTCCTTGAAGGTTTGAGTTGAAACGCTTCGCATGGTCTTTTCAAGACCGGCGGCATTATTACGATTAATGGTGATAATGGAGAGTTTCATATTCAAAGCAAATTGGCCAAGTTGCCGGTAAAGAACTGCTCAAGCGGCATGGACTCGCCGCCAACGACCAAGGAATACCGAGGATGACACATATTGCGGAAGGTACTCAAGCCCGTGTTGTTTTGCCGTCGTCCACTTTTCACCTCAATGGCGACCAGACTATCGCCCCGAGCGATCACGAAGTCGACCTCCTCATCACTCTCTCTCCAGTAATACAATTGATATTCCAACTCGTCAGCCTTGTCCAACAAATAACAACCTACCGCTGACTCCACCCATCTTCCCCATAGTGTTGGGTGGGTATAGGCTTTCTCAAAGGTCATGCCATCGCTCATCACCGTGAGCAAGGCATTATTGAACACCTGCAACTTGGGAATGGAACGGTACTTCCTTGACTTATCCATCGCATATTTCTGCAAACCGATAAGCAACTTGCTTTCGCCAAGCACTTCCAAATAGTTGACCAAAGTGGTGGCATTGCCAGCGTCTTGCAACTGACCTAGCATTTTATTATAGGACAATTGTTCCGCCGAATAGGCACAACCAAGACGGAAAAGCTGGTGCATTAGTGCGGGTTTGTAAATATAAGTAGTTTGCAGCACATCCTTCTCAATCGCAGGAGCCACAATGGAATCACGCATATATCTCCTCCATCGACTTTCATTGGGCAAATAAGCCGCGCTGCCAGGGTAACCGCCATAATAAACATATTGGTTGATGTCGAAACCAAAGGCCTCATGCATCTCCTGATACGACCAATGGCCCATAGGCAGCAATTCAAAGCGCCCCGCGAGTGACTCCGTCAGTCCTTTCTTCAGCAACAACCGGGACGAGCCAAGTAGCACAACCTTCATATTCACATCATTGAACGAGTCGGCATCCCACTCTTTTTTCACCTGTTCGCTCCAGTTGTTGATTTTGTGTATTTCATCGAAAACAATCAGAAACTCTTGGCTTTGGCCAAACCGCATCTGCGCCCGGGCATCTTCCCAACGAGTGGCAATCCATGTGTTGTCGTCGGGTGCGACTCCATCGGCATTGAAGAACATTGACGGAACAGCGATTTCCTTCAGCACCTGCTTCACCATAGTGGTTTTTCCCACCTGACGAGGACCTGCCACAACCTGAATCGTTCTTCGCGGTTCGTTGATATATGAAATCAAAAAATCGTTTTGTTGCCTCCTAATCATAACTCACTTGTTTTTAGGCTGCAAAGGTATAAAAAATCTCCGATTCTTATCGAAAAAATCTTCAAAAGTTTGTGAAAAAATCTGCGATTCTTTCCGAAAAAATCTTCAAATCTTTGAGAATAAATCTGCGATTTTAGTACAAAACGCGTCAAAAATAGGTATTATTGCGATTGATGACAACGAAAAAAAAATGCATCTTTTTACCCAATGTTCAAAACTTTAGCAATTAGAACAACATCAAATAAAACAAAACTCATTCTCCGGAACAACAATCCAAATCGCTTGTCGTTTGAGTTTCAGCACTTTTGAAAACAAGTTCTTCTTCATAAGGAAATTAATATATGTAACCAAAGGTTGGGTAATGTGATTTCTCTTCCACAAGGACCTTTTCCTGAACTTGTTCCAAACCGCATAATACGGGGAACCGTAGTATCTATAATCCCATGGTTTGATTTCTCCAACATAATGAACAATCGTAACCACCTTGTTTTCTGACAAGAGCGTACTTCGAAACGCTTCCGAATAGATTCTCCAATACCCCTTAGCAAAAAAAGCAACCTGAAAATTATATCTCTCAGGCACTAATTGCATTTTGTCATGAAGTACACCATTCACCACATCCTGATCCATCAACAACAATTCGGCTTCATTCTTACGAATGTATTCAAAAAAGCGGTCACTCAAAAGATTTTTACGCCAATAGTCCAAATTATAAAGAGCGACCCCTGCATTAAAATAAGTAAAACAAGAAGGGATGCCTAATCTATCTCTATTTTTCCCCTCATCGCAATCAGTCACACCGGCGATTGCCTTTCCCGTCAAATCCACATTCCACAAGGGTTTTATATCGCCCACAACAGCAATGTCACAATCCAAATACAATACCTTCTTTACTTCTTCGGGCAATAAATCCGCGGCAAGAAGACGGTAATAGGTTGGCTTACTGACCCATGAATGGTTGTCAACATTTTTTTGGTTGTTAATCGGACAATTCTCTAACAATCGATCATCAATTGTCATAATATTGACAATGCATGCATACTTTTGCTCCAGTTTCTTAAACTTTTTTTTATTGATGTCAGAAAGGCAACCGTCAATAAAAACAAAGACATCAAACAAACAATCCCTATTGCTTTCAAACAAAGACGTAAGCATGATTCCGCAATACGGTGCATAGTTATTGTCCGTAGCACAGAGTATATTTATTCTTTCCAAATTACTTTTCATCCAAATGCATCCTTTATTGTTTTAACAAAGCGTCTTTCAGCCACAACATCCTTTTGCAACAATTCCGGCTGATAAGGTTCAAAACTTTTCAATGTGACGAACAAATCATCAAAAGTATCATACAGATGCACGCCGTTCGTTCCCAAAAAACTTCGTCCAGCATCAAAATTCACAAATACCGGGATACCTGCCACCAGCATCTCAGGAATGCGCGTCAAAGCACCCGTTGTAGGAGGTTGGTAAATCAACACCGCATCAATCTCTTCAAGGAGCCGGCTCAATTCATCATTCTTCATCGTTCCCAACAAAGAAATTCCCTGATTCCGATTGACACTTAATGTTTCTGTCTTATAGCCAGCAACGCATAAATCGAAAAACAGCGACTTACCTGCCGCATAATCAAGCAACAACTGCATACCTTTCTTCGTAGGAGAATTAGTAACAGAGCCAAGGAGCAGGAATCTTTTCCACGGATTGGCTTTTCTGTCCTCACGACGTTTACGAATGGAGAGCAGTTGCGCTTCCGCTTCTGTGGGAGGATAATAGGGAAGGTAAAACGCATTCATCCCTAGAAGTCTCAATAACCAAGTCTCCTCTTTCGAGATAGCAAACAAATAATCACATTGTTGCAAATTGAGGATTTCCTCCCTTAACGCATCAACGCTGTGTTTAGCAACCAGTGATTCTATATTATGTGGCAAACCAATAACTGGATGACCTGTAGCTTTCATTAGATACAGCATATCCCTATCATTGGTGTTTTCCCATAAAAACACGACATTCTGATGCAAATACTTGTCATAAACAATTGGGATTCTTAACGCATAATACTTCACCAATCTTATGCGATTGGACAAAGAACCAACTTTATTCCTCGGATAGTGATTCCTAACGAACTTCATCGCCCTAAAAGTCCATTGCATCAGCTGTCGTCTAGTCTGTCCTTTAGGAAGAGTAAACGGATCGTCCACAAAGGAGAAATCCTCTCCGGCCATCAAATTCCTGATTTGGACGCTCCTCTTGCTACCTCCATCACCAAAAGGATTTAACTTGAATTTTGTATTACAGACAACTTGCTTCATTTCGGCAACGACTTAACGCCCCATAACCACAACTGGTAATGGGCATATCTTTTCTTGGGCAACAAATCCCTAACAAATCCATTCTCGAAGAATGCTTTTCTACATTTGTTTCTAAATTCTTTCCGCTCGTCAGAAGTCATAAGAGACAGATAATGCTCATACTGGCTCAATGTATAACGAGCCGTATTAAAATATGAGTCCCGTACATTCATATATTGTTTGGGCACTGTCATGGCTACGTCATAAATCAAACGTGAATCCACAAAGCACTTCTCATACAATGTTTTTGGCGATGGTTTCCATTGCTTTCCCGTCAACGACTCCGGATTGGCACGATATAAATAGCATCTGTCGTGTACCACCATCATACGCTTGGCCGACATCAGAACCTTGAATGAATAGGGAACATCTTCTCCCATATTGATTTCAGGAGAGAATATTTTGTTTTCGTCCAAAAAGGCGCGACGCATTATCCGCCTCCAGACAACACACATCCTTGACAATTCATTGGACTTTAATTGTTCCAAATAATCCAAACCCGACATTACTTCTTCTGTCGGTTTGACATTCGGCATTTCTTCACATTCCTCATCCCAAAACCTATATCTTCCAAAATCCAACACATCCAAATCATTTTCCTCACAAATCCCCATCAAATTTCTTAAACAATTCGGAATAATCTTGTCGTCAGAATCAACATTCCAAATGTAGTTCCCCTTGGCTACAGCACGACCAGTATTACGAGCTGCCCCTAATTTCTTGTTCACCTCATGCTCAACCAAAACAAGGTTGGAATGTTTCTTCTGGTATTCCAACACAATATCTCGGGAATGGTCTGGCGAACCATCGTTGACGCAAATTACCTCATACTCCCCTTCAGGAATATCCTGCTGATACACGCTGTCCAAACACTCAGCAATGTATTGCTCTACATTATAGAATGGGATGATGATTGATAATCTTAAAGACATTGAAAAAGATGCTCTATAATGTGATGAAAAAACTTAGGAATTTATTCTTTGACATGACCCAAGTGAATAGAAGCGACAAAACAAATCCGCTTACAAAGGTAACCATATTAATCACCCTTGTATCACAAAACATAACAAAGGTACGCGACAAGCTCATAAATACCCCATGTGATACATACATTCCCAATGTGCTGCTTCCAATAAACTCCACAAATCTATTACGAGAAAGATTTAATGTTTTTAATAGCACAACCACTACACCGACCATTAACATCACAAATGGAGACTTGTACAATAGGAATACCGCCGCATCATTATCCACAGGGGTATGTCTTGTAAAAAACTTTGGACCGACAAACATAAACAATTGACCAATCCACAATGTAACAAATAGCGATACTAATATTATTATCACAAAACGTTTATTTACTTTTAAAAAGTCACCTGTATGTCTTTTGCCCATCATCATTGACAAACCAATCCGCATAGGATTGGTAGATGTATCAATAAACACATGTCTTACAACAATACAACCAAGTATAGAATAAAAAAATGCCTCCCCGTGCCAAAAAGCAAGAATGTTAGGCATCTCAAATGTGGGCAATCTATAACCAAAAGCCTGAAAAGAAAAAAGAAAAGATGCCATGAGTAGAAAAAAAGCCACACCCCTGTTTTTCATCGAACTTTGAATTGCAGGATATATAGTATACAGAACAAACAAAGTTCCTAGGAACCATAAATGATGAGTATATCCATATTTGAAACTAAACCCCGCAAAAACAATATCCACAACATTTAATGGCTCATTATTTAAAAGCATTGTGATTATATCCGACAATGCACCCCAAAAAACAATCACAAAAAGGATTTTGAATAATTTGTGGACAAAATACCACACACCCCTCTCTCGTCTTAACACCAATGCACCATTAGCAACAAAAAAAAGCGGCACGCACATTGCCAATAATGGAACAGTATTCTTACAGGTCACCAATCCTGAGTGGAACAAAATGACCAATGTGATGGCTATAGTCTTACAATAATCTAGCCACACCAATCTCGCATCAGTGCCATTATTATTCACCATTCTATTTGTCGGAGTTTTTGTTTATATCACTCCATCTCAACCATTCACAAGTAATTTCCATTCCCTCTTCAACAGAATAGCGAGGTTGGTATCCCAACACTTCCTTGTTTTTTTGCACATTGATAGGATTTGTTTGACTATAAATGGCCATTTCCGTTGCGTTTTTCTCCGGCAGGTTTTTCATTACCACATTACGAGTCAGTCGTAGCACTTTTCGAGGTGCCTTATAACGCCACAAGGCCATTTTAGGCGATGTAGGAGCCAAAACCTCGTATTTTTCCATCAGCACCACCATACGTTTCCACAAGGCATTCTTGATATTCAAACGCATCTTCCTGAAAGCACCATCTTTGAGTGGCACCGAAGGATAGTCATCTGACTTTTTCCCTATTACATCCAAATAATGTCCATAAAACTCACGCCATGTCTTCTGCTCACCATCAGTAGCAATAAAAGCCTGTCCATCTGCATTGGGATTGGTGCAACAATGCAAACACAGGTCAACGACATTGCCCACAAATACTGCATTGCAAATGCCATTGCCCTTATCGACCCAGCTAAACTCTCCTTTTCGCATCAATTCCACAATATAGATGGTGTACCACATGGAATATGGTCCCCAAACATAGGTGGGACGGACAATGCTTCCATGCAAGCCATATTCTTTGAGTAATTGCCAGAAACGCTTCTCAGCCTCAAGTTTTCCATCTGCATAAGTGTCGCCATAACTAACAAGTGGCGCATCGGCCGTCAGGTACTCGGGCACTGTTTTACCATGAACCACTACACTGCTCAACGAAACAACATGTTTAATTCCATTACGCTTGGCTGCTGTCATCAAAGCCTCTATGGCTTTCACGTTGTTCTGGACAAAAGCGTCATGTCCCTTCCCCCCTGGAATAGCACAATGCACAACATAGTCACAACCCCTCATGACTTCCGTCATGGCTTCGGCATCACAGATGTCACCTTGCGCATACTCGACATCAAAGCGGCTGACATAAGCGGCCTTACCCCAATTGTGCACCAATACACGCACCTTGGCGTCCTCATGTAGCGCCAATTGTTCCACCAACTGACCGCCAATAAATCCAGTGCCACCTGTCACGAAAACGCGCTTTCCTTCCAAACCGCCAATGGGTCGCTTCTCGTAGGATTTTGGCTTTTTCTGGGCATAGCATTGCTCTAATAGTTCGACAACGTCGATGCCGCTCGACACCGGGCACATAATCACTTCCTTCCCCTGTACAGCCATCATGAAATTGGACAGCTGCTCCTTGCCCACATCGAGGGCTGTTTCTGCTGCCATGATTTCTTTACCATCCAACACGAATGCTTTTTTCTCAAAAATCTCAAGCTCGGCCTTATGTCCGTTGCCTTCGATCACAATCGTATTCGACAACTTCCGCGTGCGACTTAACTTATAATACGCTGTGGCTTGGCCAAATCTCATGTTGATGGTCAGGTTGCTTTCCAGCCCGCCCATGGCGTCGTCCTCATATTGGATTTGGTCAGGTTGACCAAGACACCACAAAAGGAAATCCAACGAGTGGATGCCATTGTCGTAAAGTGCACCTCCTGGGACCAGTTCCTTGCGAAAGCAATAGCCCGAAACGGTAGGCCAATTGGAAGGCATTCCCTCATGAATAGACACCGACACCTGTGCTCCGAAAAAGCCGTCCCTAACAAGTTGCTGCACCTTCTTTCGATTGGGGAATAAGCGATAAGTGTGGCACATGCCAATGACTAGATTCTCTGGGGTCGTTTTTAGTATCTCTTTGGTTTCAGCCGATGAAGGAGAAAGGGGTTTCTCACAAAGGACATGCTTGTTGGCTTCCACACAGTCTTTGAGGATGCCATTGCGCACATGGGGTGGCGTGCAAATAACACAAGCGTCCACTTCAGCCAATGCTTCATGGTAATCACTCACCACATGTAGAAGACCATACTTCTTCATCAGCTTTTCCGCTTGAGCAGCATTGGGTTCTGCCAAAACGATATTGTCCAAATCAAGCAGTTTCTTTGCTGCTGGAATATGTGTGGAGTCGGCTATAGCTCCACCACCTATGATTAATAGTTTCATTCATTTACCGTTTTATTAATTATCCACCTCAGCATACTACGCCTATCTGCAAAAAAAGACTGCATACCACATTGCAGAGACCGACTCTTTTTCCCGGTTTTCCACAACAGTTTACAAAGCATAAAATAATACTCAGCGATAATGGGATTAATGATTTTTTTATATTTATAGTTCAATTCACGATTTACACACTGATAAGCATTTATACGCTGTCGCCACGACTTCTCATAGGACCAATTCGAATTGGAGTCACTATCCGTACGAGCCGCACGATACACTGTACACATTTCGTTTATGAATTTTGCCTTCCCAAATTGAGAAATAATCATATACAAAGGAAAATCCGTCATTACATTACCATACATCCACTTCGGATATTTTTTTACCAACCCGTTGCGGAAGAAATAGGAAGATGTATGACCTGGAGACATCTGCACATTGTCATTATCACGGTGAGCCAACAAGCCTGCGCCATCAGCCGTATCCCACAATTGTGTTTTGGCGACCTTACGTTCTCCTGTTTTATCATTCACGACCCATGAATTGGTAAAACATGCCGAGAAATCCGGATGAGCCTCCATAAAATCATACTGTTTCTGTAACTTGTATTCATCAATCCAATAATCGTCGCCATCGCAAAGAGCGATATACTTACCCGAACACTCTTCGATCGATTTTATAAAATTGGGCATCATTCCCATATGATTGTTTTTTATCAATCGAATATTGGGATGCTCGGCCATATAAGACTCAATGATAGCTATTGTTCCATCCGAACTACCATCGTCTGAAATCAAAATCTCAATCGGAAAAGTCGTCTTCTGCATAAGCCAACTATCAATGGCTTGGGCGATATACTTCTCCAAATTATATGTAGTAGAAGTTATTGTAACTGCGTATTCCATATATTATGTATCTTATGCACTCGTTTTCGCTTTCAGACGAAGATAAACAACATATATTCTTAATATAAGATTGTTTAGTTTTTTCTCCGGATTTGCACTCATATACCACCAAGCCATCTTTTTCTTTTCTGCAATAGGTAAAATCGAGTGTCCATATTTTAGTATTATACCTGCTTGATCTTTGTTATATTCATGATCAATCGTATGACTGCTATACCCTCCATCGGAATAGTTGGCGACAACAATCGGATAATAATGGCTTGAATATTTAGGCGACAAGAACCACCTCATATTGATTGCGCTATCTGCACACACTTTATAGCGGATATCGTATCGTATACTTTTCCCAAAAAACGATCGCTTATAAAAAATAGCTTGATGGCAACGATTGTCCATATAGTTTTCAATCTTCCACTCTCCTTTATACCGATCTTCCCAATGCGGAGCATATACGGTGCCATATACCACATCATATTCGTCCACATTATTGGTAAATATCCCTTCTAAGGAATGTGAGTCATATAAAAAGTCGTCGCTGCCCATAAAGTAAAGCCATTCGCCTTGAGCCCTATCAATACCTTTGTTCATCGCATCATAGATTCCCTTGTCGGGCTCAGAAAAAACTCGGACACGACCATCTTGCAACGAGTACTGCTGCACTATTTTCAACGTGCCATCCTCGCTCATGCCATCGACAACCAACAATTCCCAGTCTTGAAACAATTGGCCAAATATGCTATCGACACAACGACTGATGGTCTTTTCGCAATTATATGTAGGAACTATAATGGATAGTTTCATTTCACTGTCTCAACAAACCCATTCTCGGTCTGCTATCTGGCTTTTGTTTTATTCTTGGCTTCTTTCCAAATCCAGAAAAGCCTCAACATCAAAGAAGTATTTCTCCACATTTTTCAGTTTCTCTTCTGGAAAATTCCACCACTCAATTCGTTTCAATGCTTCAATTTGACCTTCCTCAAACCTGTATCGAATTACTTTTATCGGGCAGCCAACTGCGATGGCATATGGCGGAATATCCTTTGAAACCACAGCTCCAGCACCAATGACCGCTCCGTCTCCAATTGTAACACCATCAAGAATCGTGACATTAGCACCAATAAAAACATCATTGCCAATACTGATAGGTTTTCTTTCATCTGTTTTATCCACTTCTGAAAATGTCATTCCATTTTGTTTCATAGTAGAATAAAACATCGGTGCGGTGCTGATTCCATTGGTAGGATGGATGCCCCAACCACAAATCAGATTGGGTCCAATTGAACAAAACTTCCCTATAGTAGCTTTTGAGATATGCGAGTTCTTTGCAACGTAGGTATAATCTCCAATTTCAGATTCACTCACGAAATATGGAGCGTATAACACAATATGCTTCTGCCTGTTAACCATATTTTGGGGTGGCAACAATTTGGAAAAATCATAATTCTTGTCGCAAAGAATCCGCAACTCTGGATAAGCCCAGCATAAGAACCGACGAATTAGTTTTCGCATATCACTTCCATATTATGGGCATATTAAAAAAACCCAACTCCTTATTCGACATATACTTAGTATATTCACTACCTGTGTCAGTAATCGTAAGCGGAATATAGGTATTACAAACATCCAGCATCTTAATATTCGGGACATGCAAAATAGGCTTGATAAAATAAGATCCGGGCAGGAGAAGTCCCTTTGGGATGACCGCCGTTGACGAAAGGTTTTCTGAGGTAAGGTCACAATGAGAAGTAAACAACGGCGATTGGTGATAATCATACAAGGTGAAACTTAACGTAGCATCCTTAGCAAAATGGTTACACCCAATCTCAAAGCGCACTTTCACTTCCCTATCGAATGCCACATCAGAAATCGCCGATCCTTTTTCGTCTTCAACAAACACTCGCTTAAAGTACATGTCGTTTTTGACATTCTTGCTAACAAAAACAACATCTGAAACACCCTCTGAAATATAATATGAGATACAATCTCGCACACCACCTTTGAAAGCAATCTGCCCTTGCGATAGCAACAATCCTGTCTTACACAACTGGGCGATGGAACCCATATTATGGCTCACAAACAGCACCGTCCTGCCTTCACCCTGCGACACATCCTGCATCTTGCCAATGGCCTTCTTTTGGAACTCGGCATCACCTACGGCAAGCACTTCATCCACCACAAGAATCTCTGGGTCAAGGTGAGCGGCTACCGCGAAACCGAGACGCACAGTCATACCAGAACTATAGCGCTTGACAGGGGTGTCAATGTAACGTTCACAACCCGAAAAATCCACTATCTCATCAATTTTCCTGTTGATTTCCTTCTTGGTCATTCCAAGAATGGTTCCATTCATATAAATATTCTCACGCCCAGTGAGTTCTGGGTGGAACCCTGTTCCCACTTCAAGTAGCGATCCGATACGTCCTCTGGCCTTGATAGTTCCCGTAGAAGGTCCCGTCACTCTTGAGAGCAGTTTCAGCAAAGTACTTTTCCCTGCGCCATTCTTTCCAATAATACCCACAACGTCGCCTTGTTCCACCTTGAAGTCGATGTCTTTCAAAGCCCACACATATTCGCTGTCGGCGGCCTTGGAGCGGTCATTCACCGAACCCACCTTGAGGAAGGGGTCTTCCTTGCCAAGGACGGACATTTGCCACCATCTTTTCAGGTCGTTGCTCAGCGTGCCGCTCGAGACCAAGCCCAAGCGGTAAAGTTTACTTATATTATTGAATTCTATTGCTGTTGGCATACTCAATATAGTTTTTTAAGCACTTTATCTAAAATACGAATCACTATACCATCTTTCTTCATTGCGGTATTCCTCAAATATGAATGGACATGATGGTCTATCATAATCTGCGGATCGTCCAAGTGATAGGTTTTGAGAAACACAGCGTCCCAAATGTCAAGTTTCCGCAACTCCTTCATCGAATGACGCGAGAAACGTTCTATAATATACTCATCCATATAGCATTTGGCCACTTCTGTATCCACTAACCCTAGTAGGTCAGAACCACAATTGCCTTTCTTGTACAAGAATGAATCAGGCAAAGGAATAACTAGCTCGCCCTTTTTTGTTTGAGTATAACTTCTACTCAATACAATAGGCGAACGATGATTCATCTCCCAATCTACAAACTGATAAAAACGTCGCTTGGAAGCCACCCTGTGCTCATTCAAATAGGCCAAATGCAGAACCCTGAAATCGTCCACATAATACATCTGCTTTTCTTCAATCGGATACGGGATGCGCATGGAATGCATATTTCGGACATAGTTGCCATGCGGTTCCTTGCCATCGTCATGGAAGAGCCAAGGATAATAGGTGGTTGGCGAAAGCCAATACTCTTTTTGGTTTGGGCAAATCTCCGCCCACTTAAACCAAAACACATCTCCAGGTTTAGAGTTTAGAATATGCTTCCAATCTTCCGTTTCAAACGTATTAGCCGCCAACACCTCATCGGCATCCAACCCCCATAGCAATGTATCGCGTCCTGCAGCCACCTCACGTGCTTTAGCCACCAACATACTCTGTCGCTCAGCCTCGTTGAACTCAGGATTCTTGTTGTCAATCAAAATCACCTTGGGATATTCCTTCGCAATCTCACGGCTCCCATCGGTTGACATTTGATCGGCGATGATGATATAATCAGCCCATAAAGAAGTAGCTTCCAGAAAAGCGCGCAGCACCCACGCCTCGTTGCGGACAGGGGTCATGACAATTTGGAGAGGTAAACTCATGCTTATTTCCTAATTATCCAATAAACAAAATATTTTACCAGTTTTTTATAATATCTCAAAGGAAGGTTTGGCGTTCTCCTAATATGATTCCACGCCAATTCAAATCCTTTCCTATATTGGCCCACTGACAACAATTGAAGCTCATCCGTCCATGACTTGTTCCAGAGATGGATACCATACGTATCAGGTTTAGCATACTGCATCACATCCTCCAAGGCAAACTCTTGCAAATAGTGAATAGGATAAAAATACGATGATTGATATACGGTCAATCCATTTGCCAAACGTTGCGTCGTGTCCTCTTCGGTAAAGCCATATTGGAAAAGCTGGGGTGTAATGAACCGTGTGATGATAGGCGGGCTGACAACATCAAATTTAGTGTTATCGTAGTAGTCAAGACACATTTTGCAAAAAGCACTACCCTTTTCAGAACCAATAATTCCCATTGATGCATTAAAAGCATCCTCCCTGCCGAGAAACAGTCCGTCTTGCAAAAAAGCATCGATAGGACGCACAAGTAGCATATCCGTGTCCATATAGACACCGCCTTCATGATAAAGCGCATAAAACCGCATGTAATCCGCCACGAAAGCATACTTTCGGTGCTTGTAGGCATCACGAATCCACGGTGTATCCATCGGCGAATTGTCCTCGTTCCATTCCTTGATTTCATAATCAGGGCAATGCTTTCGCCACGATGCTATGCACATCTCTATCTCGGGCGAGAACTTGCCTCGGCCATACCAGCAGTAATGAATGGTTTTAGGGATCATCTTTTACGAATAGCTCTTAGAGTATTAACTATTTTTCTACCAACTCTTGCCAATGGGCATGCAAATAGGAGAAAAAAACTAGACAGATGCCTACGGTTAATAAAAAAAGAATCCCATGCTGGCCATGAATAATGAGCCAAAGCTTCTAGATGGTCTTTTCCTATGTTCTCAACCAATTCTGCACATTGCTTTGATGAATATTTCGTCAGATTTCGCAGTCTAATCGTATTGTCCACATAATAATTCTTCCCTTCATCGCTTATGGTTTTGGACAAGGAAGGCATTTGCTCCCTAACCTCATCCCCTAACTTAATAAGACGCAACCCTGCATAGACCCTTTCCGACATGGCCTTGACAGACCTCTGTTTCGAAACAGACTTCTCATTGAAAGCATACCTATACCCTACTCCATCAACAAACTGGATAGTCTTTGCTTGAGCGTATACTTTCACCGTCCAATCACAATCCTCCCATCGAACACCTTCAACAAAACGAACGCCAGTTTTGCGTAAGAAATCAGTCCTATATAGATTACGCCAAGGTGCATTATAATAGCATGTGTAATAATTGTTTAGATAATCTGAGGCGGAGAGTATCGTATTACGCGTTTCTTTAGGCATTTCAAATAATTGCCATGCTCCATCCGATGTCTCGTACTCAAAATCAAAATAACAAATATCCGCCTTAGTCTCCGAAACCGCCTTCAAAGCATTCATCACGCCATCAGCAACAATCGTATCATCGGAATCGCAGAAGGCTATGTATTCACCTTTCGCAATATCAATTCCCCTGTTTCTTGCCGCGCCCTGCCTTTGGTTGACTTCCTGATGAAGCACAACCATATTGGAATGTTGGGAAGCATATTCATTAAGGATTTCAAGCGTATTATCAGTGGAGCAATCGTCAACGATAATAACTTCAAGCTCTTCCTCTTGTAGTGGAAGTGAGTAAATGCTATCAAGGCAAAAGTTAATGCACCTTCTGCCATTGTATACAGGAATAATATAGGACAAAACAGGAGCCTTCATTCTAACACCACATCGCTAAGAGCTTCCAAATACTTACGTCCGAATCTTAAATCTGGCTCTAGATAATTACCCTCAGCCCATTCATTCCAAGATTTTATCATCAAAAATCTATTCTCAAAAGGCTTGTCTTTAATCAAATCATATTTCTTCCTCAAAAAAACCTTGAACAACTCAGGAGTAGATCCATAAAGAATTGTTCCTCGTTTTCCAGTGCGGGGAGTATGGTCCCAATTAGGCAGAATTGTAGGAATAACCTTTTCAAACGAATCTATAGGAGACTGCATTTGCTGAAACGAATAAGGTCTCAGGTCTGGAATGCACTTCAACCATTTGTAAAAAATCCTATGAATCATCTTCATTTTTAGTCCCGTCACAGCCCCTTCATATGAATTGACCACATTCATTGCATCAAACCCTAGTTGCATTATTTTTTGATACATTTCATTAGCTTCTTTATACTCGTACAATCGGCCTTGGATAGCGATGAAATAGACGCCATCCAATCCATTCTCTATCGCCAACTGTCGCCATAAATCAATAAAATGGCGCACATCTGGAATGTCAAATGGCCTATAAATAAAAAAGACAGGCTTCTTTTCACATGTTATATAGCGTTTGTCCTTAAATGCAGGCAAAACAACATTAAAATGATTCACATAATCTTCATCACCAGGATACAATTGTTCGATTAATACTTTTCCGTTTTTCAGTCCATGAAAACTACCGCTCCAAGTTTCATTCGCCCATGCCAAGGCAAACGGGAAATCCGGCTTACCGCTGGCAAGCACCTCGTTAAATGGACGTTCCAACAAGCGTTTGCCATTGCCAAACCAATAATGCCAATACACAAAACCTTCTATTCCATATTCACGAGCCAATTGTGCCTGCGCCTCACGGGTTTCGGGCACTCTCAAATCATAATAACCCAAATCGGCAGGCACATGAGGTTGATAATGTCCAGGAAAAAGCGGCTTCGCCTTTCCAACATTCGTCCATTCTGTAAATCCTTTTCCCCACCATTCATCGTTTTCGGGAATGGGATGAAATTGGGGTAGATAATATGCCAATACGCGGGCTTGAGGTTGCTTTGATTCCATATAATTATTCCACTTTTATGAAACAGGACCGACAAATCCTCACAACTACACGCCAAAAAATACTATTATCATGAACGAAACGCTGGGTCCTCATCCATTTTAATATAGCGTTTTTTTTTGAATTCTTTTTATAATCATTTTCAAAACAATAATAAATATAGACTTTCGCCGAAGACTTTTGATATGCTATTGTTTTCTTTTCTGTTGTTGAAAGGGAGCTTACACCAACCCGATATTTAACAGTAACTTTGTCAATGAAGCAAAAACGAACACCTTTCTTAAGCAAATTAATCCACCTCGGCCAATCATCTAGCAAGGGAATCCTCTCGTCATTTTTTACTCCCAGTTTCATTATCCTATTTCGATTATAAAAAGAAGTAGCTGCAGGTATACAGTTTCTTTCAAGGGTCAAAAAATCATATTGCCGTTCAATTGGCCAGTTGAAAAACTCATATAAGAATTGACTCTCTATCACCTTACGTCTATCTTCTTCTCCTCCAAAAGTCTCCACTTTAGAGAAAACATAAATGGCATCGGAGTGTTTGGATACATAATTCACATATGTTTCAATACAATCAGGCATCAGAATGTCATCCCCAGCAATGACTTTCACCCATTCTCCAGAACACATTACCTCTGCCCGATTTATATTAGCCGAAACACCTGTATTCTTTTCAACCGTCAGCAACTCTGTTCTTGCGAACCTATCCTTATGCGCCACAATCCATTCGCGGCAAATCTCAACCGTGTCATCCGTAGAGCAATCATCGCTAACAATCAGTTCCAATTTCGGATAAGTCTGATTAAATATGCTATCCAACGTCTCTACAACTGTTTTCGATGAGTTGTAGGTAATCACAGGAACTGAAACCAAAGGTTGATTTTTATCCATAGTTTAGCAAAAACCGTTAATCAGATCAACGATTCCATTAACATCAACCTTATTTATTACTGGACTGATTGGCAAGCTCAACTCACAATTCGCAATTCTTTCTGCAATCGGCAAAAAGGCATCCAGCCATTCGTCACGATAACACTCCTGTAGATGAGGCGGAATGGGATAATGTATCAATGTCTGCACACCATGGTCTTTCAAATACCGCTGCAACTCATCTCTTCGCTCACAAAAAACTGGGAACAAATGATACACATTGTTCTCATCGGGCAATCGGGTCGGCATTGTTATCAACGGATTCTTGATATGGTCGTAATAATAGGCTGCCACCTGCTGTCGCAAATGGTTATCCTCATCCAAATGACATAGTTTCACATCCAACACTGCCGCCTGAATCTCATCCAAGCGACTGTTTCGACCACAATACTTGAACACATATTTTTTGGAGCTGCCATAATTGGCCAATGCCCTGATGCAGTCTGCCAATTCCTCATTATCTGTCGTCACAGCTCCGCCATCACCCAATGCACCGAGGTTCTTTCCTGGATAAAAGCTATGTCCTGCAGCCTCGCCCAACGAGCCTGTTCTTTTTTCTTTATATCTACATCCATGCGCTTGGGCATTGTCCTCAACAAGATGCAGATGGTATTTTTCGCACAATTCGCCAATCTTCTCTGTATAGGCACAGCGGCCATAAAGATGGACCAAAAGGATGGACTTGGTACGAGGAGTTATGGCCTCCTCTATCCTGTTTTCATCCAACTCCAAAGTCATTGGATTAGGTTCCACAAGCACAGCTTTCAAACCATTTTCGGTGACAGCCAACACTGAAGCTATGTAAGTATTTGCAGGTACAATGACTTCATCGCCCGGCCGCGTGATGCCAAGTTCAATATAAGCTCGATAAATCCAGATGAGTGCATCCAAACCATTGCCACAACCGATGCAATACTTCGTGCCAATATAGTTGGCATAATGTCGCTCAAAGGTTTCATTCTCCTTACCTTGAAGATACCAGCCACTATCCACCACGCGTTGTACAGCCGAATGGATTTCGTCGGCATACTTTGTTGTTATCTCTCTAAGTGACAAAAAAGGAATCATGGGTTTCGAAAAATCATTCTTCAATCATATTCAGAAAACATTCCGCGCACCACAACTGCCACTTCTGGTTTCCTGTCAGGCTGTTCATGTCGATATCTTTCCTGAACTCGGGTCTAGCGGGACCCGTCCAGTCTTTGAAAACAACGTCTACAGGACGAGGCATTGGTATTTTAAATGGAATTTCAAGTTCGGGATACTTCAATGAATAAAGACCCCTCACAAGATATTTCGGCTCTCCATTTCTCACCCTGTCCATATCCAAAGGTTCGCTCATCACAAGTTTGGCATAAGGGTCATAGTATGGCAGCCATGCTGCACCAAAAGCGTTCATATAAGAGCTGCTGCTTTCTATCGAAAACACCTCGTCCATAAAACGCATATAATCAATGCTATTCTCTCCAGTACGATATCTTTCGTATAGTCCAGACTGGTCAATTGGATGGACGAGCACCTTTGAAGGTTCCAGAAAGGTGTATCTTTTTGCAAATCCGTCGAATGTCCATAAAGGTGAAATCAATTTATCCATACCACCGAATATCAAGTCAGCACTCTCGCCCACAATTATCAATTGAACGCCATCTTTCTTGGCCAACGTAGCTGCCTTATAGATTTGTGCTTCGATAGAACTAACTGGTGCGAATTTGTGACGCATTACCACTGGGGTATATTCCTTGTAATCCTCAAAAGTGATATCAACAAGGTGGTGATTCAATTTCCACTTGGTGCAATACTTCTTTGCCCTTTCCAAATCCGCATCAAACACGCCTGTATCAGAGACAAATGTGTAAGCATGACTACCTTGCTTAAGATAGGCTGCCAGGTTGGCACTATCCATACCTCCGGATAGAAGTATGCCGATGTTGTCATACTTGCCATAAAGCTCATCGAACTGCTTCTGAATTTCCCTTTCTATATCCTCAGAATTTTTCACCGGAATTCTATCCTCGGGATCAACAGGACGAAAAACCTTATGTTGAAAACCTTCAACAAATTCAACTCCATCTTTCCATAGAAAACGGAAAGCCATATAAGAACTGAGACAAAAATCCTTGTCAACCATGATCATTCAATATAGTTTATTTTACAAAGGACAAATCACCGCAAGCTGCTACTTCAGGTCTGATAAATCGTGTTTTCTAACCGTATTTAAGGCTTCATTAATCTTTGTTGACGAAATTCCTCGGGTATATGGGAAATAGACTATCTTGATGCCTTCTTTTGCAAAATCCTCCTCATATTTCTTCCACTTGTCCGTGCCGTACCAATCATCCCCCACAAACAAATAGGTGGCTCCGAGTTTCTTACATGCAGCCAATTTGTCCATATCATATTGCGGTACAGCCGCATCCACAAATTTGCAACTGCGCACGATCTCAATGCGATCCTCAAAAGGAATCATAGCCTGTTTTCCTTTGTAGGCAACAAGTTCGTCAATGGTAACGCCAACTATCAATTTATCACACATGCCTTTGGCGTTCTTTAAAAGATTCAGATGACCGATATGAAAGAGGTCATAAACTCCTGTCGTGTAACCTATTATCATTGTTTTCTTTATCCAGTTCCTTTTTTAAATCCAATATGATGTTCTCTGCAGCCGTAATGCCATTAGGAGGCAGAAGGTTATCTTTATAAAAAAGATTTCGTTTTTCGTTGAGAGCGTCTTCCCCATTGATTACGACGTTATCTAAAAACGCTCTAATGTCTGCTTCTGACTTACCTTCATAGTGACAAGCATAAGCTTTCTTACCCACCTCGTTACTTTGAGAAGCCCGGTCAAAACTACCCAAAATCATCACTGGCTTTTGGACATATAGGTATTCAATTATAAATGAACCGCAATCGTGTATCATGGCATCAGAAGACTTGAAAAGGTCAATATAATCACCGTTCACAAACGCCGTATTGTTTCCATTTGCCCATTGATCATAATATGCATCCGTTCTCTGCTTCCCCCAATTGGGATGATCGTATAATGCAGGTTTTAATAAAGGATGTGGTTTAAACACAAATTGAGCAGTCTCTTGGTACTCTTCCGCCAATTTTATCATGGAATCGTAAAACAACAAAAAAGTTGAAAACTGTATCCATCCAGTCTGTCCTTCGATGGTATGATGCGGAGCCCAAATCACTCTTTTCAACTGCTTATCCTTCAGTTTCCAGTCTTTCCCTGTCGCCCTTGTTGAAGCAAACAAATCCGCAGTCGGATAACCTGTCACCACGCAATTCTTAGCTGAGTAATAGTTCTTAATTTCTTCAAGATTTTCATCACACTCCACATAATATCTCCATACCTTCTGATGGAAAGGTGACGCGCAACTGTATTGTTTAAGGACATTACAAAATGCATAGTTCACATAACACGTCAACACTTTCCCAATGTAATCTCGAATGTTATATCTATCATCAACCAATCCATCGTATGGATTGCTAAAGAAAATGATGTCAGGATGAAGCGAAAACGCATCTACATACGAATCTGTTTCTTCATTGTACGAACATGCTACCTTATAACCTTTCGATTGATAATACTCCATGCCATGCCTCAATTGAGAAAGCATGAAATCTCTTCCCTTATTCACTTGGGGAACAGCCAACACCATAGGGGAAAAAGCTGGATCTTTTTGCATGGCTTGAAACACCGAATCGTATTTCCAAGTGTTGGAATCCAAAGCAAAAAAGAGCACATTGATAGGGCGATTCGCTTTTCTCAGTTCACGCAATTTTTTACGATAAACTGCCTGCAATCTGTCGTCAACCTTTTTCCTTTTCAACCACCTATATTTTTCAACCACACTTTTCGGGAAAAGGCTTTCCACTCCATATACAAATTGCGAAATTGACATGTGATTACAGTTTATATCAGTTTTCTAACAAATCTAGCCGGATTTCCCACCCACAATTCTCCCGCTGGGACATTCTTTGTAACCACGCTCCCCGCTCCAATCATAGAGTCCTCGCCAATCTCAATCCCGCACAATACAACTGTTCCTGCGCCAATGCTTGCACCACGTCTGACAACAGTCTTCTCCATTTCCCACTTTTCATTTCTTGAACGAGGATACCTGTCATTGGTAAATGTTACATTTGCGCCTACAAAAACATCGTCCTCCAAAGTAATACCGTCCCATAGTTGAACTCCGCTTTTCACTGTCACCCTATTGCCAACGACAACCTCGTTTTCTATCAAGCAATGGGAACAGATATTGCAATCCTCTCCTATTCTTGCCCCTTGCAAAACCACACAAAACTGCCAAACCCGAGTAGAAGCGGGTATTACTGCCTGACAGTCTGAAAGCGGGTGTATCATAATCCTTTGAATTGCAGAAATTCGTTATAATTTCTAATATAATCATCTGCATCATAATGGTCGGATGCAAGACATAGCAATACTGCTCCAGAAGAAAAATCATCAATAATTCGCCAAATGCCCGGCACAATCAACAAACCGTAATATGAACGGTTAAGATTAAATGACTTGCTTTCTTTCCCATCGTCAAGAGTTACGGTAAAACTACCACTCGCCGCCACTATCAATTGCAGTAGCTGCTTATGAGCATGACCGCCACGGCTTTCGCCTCCTGGAACATCATAAAGATAATACACCCTTTTAATGTCAAAGGGTATGTCTTTTCCTCCTTCTATAGGGGTAAGGTTCCCTCTAACATCGTGAATCTTCCGCAAATCAACAATGCGGCAATCATTTATAGTCGATGATTCCATTTACGCTTTTCTATTTAGCGCAATAACAATGTGTTGGAAAAAAGAGAATCGCCGTAGTAAAACGATGGTTATTCCCCATTTTACGCTTCTCTTCATTTGCAGCCCAATATCCATTAAATAATATGACTGTGCAAATGCCTTTTCCACCCTTTTGCGCCCTTCCTCGGTGAGTTTTTCCTTAATCCCCTCATAATCAACAATGGATTGTCGCAAGTTCAAAAAGTGTATTTTTGCCAATTCTCCTATCAAAGCTTTCTCCTTGGAAAAATGCTCTTGAGCAAATTGCACCAAAACAGCATCGTTTATCGTTCTATCAAATAAAAACGGGGATATTGCCCTTGTTATACTCATGGGGTTTTTGCGATAATAGTATTTTGAGTCTGAAAAAGCCACTCGTCTACTATTTTGCAACAATTCTCTACTTCTTACCTCATCTAAGCACGCCCAGTTTCCTTCAGAAAACGGAAATGAGGAGTCATAAAGTTCTCGTCTTGTCAGACAACCATTAAGACCTATTAACCATTTTGGAATCGTCAACAAACATGCCGATTCGCCGTCTATCACTTGACTTAAATCAAACTGTTCGTTAGGTAAAATCCAAACAATGTTGCCAATCTCTTTCTCGAAGCAATACATACGAGAAAGCACAATATCCGCTTGTGTTTCCCATTGCCTTTTCATTAATTTGTCGACATAATCATCGTCACCCAATATATCGTCAGCGTCAAGTATAAAAACAAAATCAGACTGAGCACGCATTACACCATACATCTTAGCTTTATCACAAGATTGTTCATTCTCCTTGTTTACGCCTAAGAATCTATCATCCAAAGCACAATACTCATCAATAATAGACTGGCTATTATCGGTTGAACCGTCATTCACAAGAATACAAGTCCAATCCTTGTAAGTTTGCCTTAAAATGCTATCCAAGCACTCATGTAGATATAAGAAAGCATTGTAGATAGGAACAATAATATATACTCTACTTTCCATGCAAAATGCCATAGAACTATTGTTGATTACACCGTATCCATAAAGCTCTTCTGTACCTTGTTGAATATCAAAATGCCAAGGGCGAGCACAACGAGCATGAATGCAAAACTGTAGCCGAGCCATCCCCAACCAACAAATTCGCCTGCCCCCAAAGCACCATGCTTGAAGGTCTCAATGACTGGCGTAACTGGATTGAGGCACATGATCGTCTGAAGATCCATCCCAAGGACTTTCTTACCTGCAACCTGACTCAAAGGATAAACAATAGGCGTGGCATACATCCATAACGACACAAAGAAAGAAAACAGAATCTGTAAGTCGCGGTACTTAGTCGTCATCGAAGAGATGATGATACCAAAGCCCAAGGCCAAGCCTGCCATCATCACCACCAGTAAGGGGAAGAGCAGTAAATACCAATTTGGGGTTGGTGCCTGTCCGATGATGACGTAATAGAGATATACGATGACAAACAGTCCTAATTGAATGCCAAAACGCACCAAATTGCTAATGACACTTGACAAGGGCATAATCATTCTTGGGAAATACACCTTGCCAAAAATACCTGCATTTGACACAAATGTGTTGGAGGTCTTCCCTAAACAATCGGAGAAATACTGCCACATAGCGACACCCCCCAAATAGAACAAAGGCTGAGGTATACCATCCGTGGGAATACCCGCAATGCCTCCAAACACTACCATGTACATGATAACCGTAAAGGCAGGCTGGATGACCCACCAAAGCGGTCCCAAAATGGTCTGCTTGTACTGCACCGTGATGGTTCGTTTCACAAACAAGGTTAACAAGTCACGGTAATCCCATATTTCTTTCAAATTCACCTCAAAAAGCCCCGTCCGAGGCTTGATGATGGTGGTCCATTGTTCGTTCTCTGTTGTCTGGCTCATTTCAAAAAAGTGTAAAGCTCTGCCACTTGACTCACATCAAGAAAGCATAACTATTTGTTTTAAAACCACTTACCTTAAACATAAGAAAGTAGCGGTTTTTTGAAAACTCAGGCTATAGTACACCTAAATTTACAAAGTGCAAAAGTAAGGATTATTTTTCAAATAAAGCAAGAAAAAAACGGACTTTTAACTTGCTGTCACTTGGACCTCTCGCCTTTGAAAACGATATTGCCAATGATTTTCCAGAAATATTTCCAATCGGTGCGGAAAGGATGCTGCAAATAGGCCTCAAGATAGCGCCGCTCATTGTCCTGAATCTCATCCAGCGTCTCTGGCATGTCAACATAGAATGGAGGCAACAATCCTGGTTTGGTCTTGATTCTAAGTTCTTGTAAATCTTGAGTATAAAGATCAAAATACTGCTGGCTCAAAGGTCGCACCCCAACCAGTTTCATCTGTCCCTTCAATATATTGAAAATCATGGGCAGTTCATCGAGCCATGTCTTACGCAAAAACCTTCCCCACTCCGTAACACGGTAGTCATCGCTGAACTTACCCCCAACATCAAGGTCGTTGTTTTCATAGATGTAGGTCTGCAAATACTCGGAATAGGCATACATCGTCCTGAACTTAAACACATTGAATTTCTTCCCGTCCTTGCCTATCCTTCTCAGCTTGATCAACATACCGTAGGTGTGCTGATCGTGACTGGGCTGACGCTTCTTTTGGGCGATGACACAATAACGGTCGTGAATGTATTGCTCACTGACCACTTCGAAACCGCAATAATACAACCTTCCTAACACCTCCGGTCTGGGAAACACTTTTCTCACCTTCTTTGTGCAGAAATAGTAGAAACGACGTGTTATGCCTAGTTTAGGGCACACTCTATGCCATAGAAAATCATAGAAATACAGGATGTATGCAATGATCTTTGGATATTTGCTGAAGAATTGGGCACGACGCTTTTGTGAGGTATCGAAACCACAAACGAAATAACCGTCTTGTTTCAGCTTGGCGTTAGCACTTCGAAGATAACGATTCAAGTAGCGGATGGCATTCAAATGGTCATTGGCCAACAGGACCTCTGCCTCTCCATCAGGCATTTGCCATGACTTTTCAGCATAGTCGTTGAGCCAGTTTGAACGCTCCTCGCAACGTGGTGTTTCGGCCACCTGTATCAACTCACGGAGTCCCTCTGGCGCCTCGTTAAACTCAAACATCGGGGCATGCTGCGTCTCAGTCACGGCGAGGTATTCCATCACCTCGTCGTAGTTGTCACGAGCAATCATATTGCTAAAAAACGACCTGATACCCATGCCCACCAATGGTTACTAATTCAAATAACGACGGACAGCGTCGCAAATCAAGTCCTGATCTGCCTCGGAAAGATAAGGATGTACTGGCAAAGAGATGACCGTGTCGGCCAACTGGTCTGACACCGGGCAACGGTTTTCATCCAAATTCAGATAGTTGAACGCAGTCTGGCGGTGCATCGGGATGGGATAATAGATGGCCGTTGGAATGTCAAGTGCCTTCAGAGCGTTTTGCAGTCCTGCTCTCACTTCCCCATTCTCCACTTGAAGTGTATATTGCGCCCAACTGGAATAATAACCCTCAGGAACGACAGGCGTCTTCACCACATCCTTCAACTTTTCGGTGTATCTTTCAGCTACCTTGTTGACATCAACCAGCTCATACGCCTTGAAAGCCTTTAACTTAACCAAAAGAATAGCTGCTTGGATGCTGTCCAAGCGCGAATTCATGCCGATACGAACATTATCGTATCGGTCGCTGCCCTTGCCATGAATATGATACGATTCCACGAGAGCTGCCCATTCATCGTTATCCGTAAACACTGCACCGCCATCCCCATAACAACCCACGGGCTTGGCTGGGAAGAAAGAAGTCGTTGAAATGTCGCCAAATGAGCAGGCTTTCTTGTCGCCTATGCGGCCTCCAAAACCTTGGGCACCGTCTTCAAGAATATAAAGGCCATGTTTATCAGCCACTTTGCGGATGGCTTTGAAATCGGCAGGAAGGCCAAACAGGTCGACGGCAATAATGACGCGGGGAGTAAGCTTGGCAGCCTTCAACGACTGCTCAATCTTATGTTCAAGGTCGTCCACGTCCATGTTGAAAGTGTCCTTGTTAACATCGACGAAAACAGGCGTTGCACCTTGCATGGCTATGACTTCGGCCGAGGCGAAAAAAGTGAAGCTGGGAACGAAAACGGCATCACCGGGTTTCACGTCCCAAGCCTTCAGGGCCAATAATAGGGCGTCGGTGCCGCTGTTGCAAGCAATGCAGTGCTTCACACCAACATAGTCGGCGAAAGCTGCCTCCATTTCCTTGATTTTCGGTCCCATGACATAGGCCGAAGACGCGACCACATCGAGGATGGCCTTGTCCATATCGTCCTTTAGGACGTTATATTGTGTCTTTAGATCTCTGAATTGCATTTTTATCAGTTGTCAGTTATTCAGTTGTTCAATTCATTCATCATTCAGCATTCCTCATTCTGCATTCTTTCCAACCCCTCGTTAATCTCCACGTATTTCCTACCACATTCGCATTGCAAGGAGGCATCAAGGCGCTTGCCACATTCGCACACCCAACCAATCTGACGGGCAGGCACACCAGCCATCAGCGCGTAAGGTTTCACGTCCTTGGTCACCACAGCTCCAGCGGCGATGAGGGCACTCTTTCCCACGGTATGGCCGCAGACCACGGTACAGTTGGCACCTAATGAGGCTCCTTCACAAATCCTCGTCGTGGCAAAGACACCATGCACTGGGAAATGGGCACGAGGCGTAGTCACGTTGGTAAACACACAACTCGGGCCACAGAACACATTATCCTCAATCTCAACGCCTTCGTAGATGGAAACGTTGTTCTGCACACGAACCCCATTGCCAATCTTCACATTGTTGCCCACATTGACATTCTGTCCGAAAGAGCAGTTCTCACCAATAACAGCACCTTTCTGGATATGACAGAAATGCCAGATTTTGGTACCCTTGCCAATGCTGACATTATCGTCAACATAACTGCTTTCGTGAATATAATAGTCGTTCATTGTTAGGTTCTTTTAAAAGACAGTCCTTCGACCCTTCGACAGGCTCAGGGCTCATGGACCTTAGATTTTCATTCCCACCCCGATGCCAGCACATCAGCGATATGGATCACCTTGATGGGCAAGCCTTCCTTCTCAATATAAGCTTTCTGGTGCATGAGACAAGTCATGTCGGTCGAGACAATATACTCTGCACCTGTATTCAGGGCATTCTTCACCTTGTGGCTAGCCATGCCCATTGACAGCGACTCCTGATTAACCTCCAATGAAAAATCGGCGCCACAACACATGTCAGTCTGCTTCATCTCCACCAACTCCAGTCCTCTAACCTTCGAAAGCAGCTGGCGAGCCTCTTTGCCTAAACCCAAGCCTCGTAAAGCACTGCAGCTATCGTGGAAAGTGACCTTATAGGGAAATTCAGCCCCGAAGTCGTCAAAATGCACCTTGTTGACCAAAAAATCAGTCAACTCATAGACATTTGCCACCATGCGTTTGAAATTCAAATGGTTGGCCGTGTTGAAAAAGAGTTCAGGATAGCGTTTCTTGATATAATGCACACAAGCGGCAGATGGGGCCACCACGGGGCCATCGTAGGAGAAGTCATTGAGAAATTTGTCGCCCAAATCCTTCGCTTCTTCCACAAAACCTGAATTGTAGGCAAAGCGTCCGCAACAAGTTTGCTCTGGATTGTATTCCACCTCTACACCCGTGCGTTCCAACACTTTCATGGTGTGTGCTGCCACGGTAGGGAAAAACTGGTCGATGATGCAAGGTACAAACAGCTCAACTTTCATAACACTAGTGCGCAAAATTCCGTGCAAAAGTACGGAATTTCCCAATAGGACACCTTATATAATTAAAAATAGTGCGTTTTTTCTCAAAACGCATGCAAAAAAGGGCAGTTAGACCAGAATCCTGGGTAGGATTTCTCCACCACTTCGGGATGGTCAAAATCGACCGCTCCGTAAAGGAGTGCCAAGGGCGCCAATGCCATGACAATACGATGGTCATTATGGGCACAAAAATGTAGAGGACGACTACCCAATTTCGATAATTCCGCTTGCATCGCCCCCACCCTATCCGACTCTTTCAAAGCAAGGTTATCGAGACCCGTAAAAGTGGCATCATTATTCAATCCTGCGCAAGTGGCAGACATGGTCGGATACAAGTCGGGATGCGCTGCAAAATCGAAGCAAACAGAATGCTTCTCAAATGGGATTTTTCGCAGGACAATGGCATCTTTTTCAACAAAAGTGCCAACTCCCAATTGCTTCATCCAATCCACGATGACCACATCACCTTGAAGCGACGAAAGAGACAATCCCCATAGTCTTATCTCACACTCCTCACTCAGCGCTGCCATTTCGTACCAATACGAGGCAGCACTCCAATCTCCACTGACCACAAAACTGTTTGATTGATAAGGTTTTGGATTGACAGAAATTGTTCTACCATTTCTTTCCACCTCTGCCCCGAAGTGTCGCATCATGGCCAAGGTCATTTCGAGATAAGGCATAGAAGTAAGTTCGCCGATGAGGTCCATTTCAAGCCCCTTAGGCCACATCGGAGCAGCCAAAAGCAAGGACGATGCGAATTGACTGCTTTGGTGCATCTCTATTCGGACTTTCCCGCCCGAAATCGGTTTTCCTTTGATCCGCAAAGGCATACATCCTTCTTTTTCAACAAACTGAATATCAGCCCCTAATTCACGCAAAGACTTCACAAGCGGCAGAATTGGGCGTTGCTTCATGCGTTCCGTGCCCGTCAGGATCCACTCGCCTTCATGACATGCCAGATAGGTGGTCATAAAACGAGCTGCTGTTCCACAGTCGGCGATGTCTATGAATGAAGCTTTAGTATGCATAGATTCCCTGCTCCGCACTACCCCACGCTGGAATGACATGCTTACTAAAGCTTCATTCAACACTTGGGTATCATTAGAATCCGAAAGCTTCTGGAAATCAGGCGTAAAACCACCATACGCAGCAATCATCAAAGCGCGGTTGCTTTCGCTTTTGCTGGCGGGAAGGGTAACCTCACCAAAACGCAACACTCTCCCGCTCCTTGTCCTCATGGCGGACCTCCATGCCGTCATTGCGGGCCCAGACCCGCAATCTCCCGAACAAGAAGGACACGACTCTGTGTTGGGGTGACGGCGTATTGCATTCTGGTCAACGTTTCCCATACTCATTTGTTATGATGTATTCAAGCGCCCTTTTGATGGTGTCATAGTCTACCACAACATTCCACATAGGTTTCCCGACAGCTTCGAGCAGCACTAACTGTGGTTTTTCCCCTTTATTTTTCTTGTCGTAGGCAAGATAATCCAAAATCGGCACAACATCGGCTTCCGAAAGCGATATTTCCGCTTCTGAAAGCAACACAGGCAACTTTTCCTCGTAGTCTTTTAGAACTTGTTCATTAAGTCCACATTGTTTCACAGATAGCCATAATGCGGCAAGCATACCGACGGCAACGGCTTCGCCATGCAACAGGGGAGCATCCGTCGTCAGACAATGGCTTTCAATGGCGTGGCCAAGGGTGTGACCAAAGTTCAATATCTTGCGCAAGCCTATCTCAATTGGGTCTTGAGCAACGATTTCACGCTTGATTTCTCCACAACGATTGATGAATTGCCTATAGTTTTCCAAATTGGTTTCCAGCAACTTTGCATCAACGATAAAGCCGTATTTCAGCATTTCAGGCAAACCAGAGAGAAGTTCCCTTGTTGGCAGAGTTTCCAAAAAAACAGGGTCTATTATTACTTCTTCAGCCTCGGTGAAAGTGCCGATTTGGTTCTTTCCACCGCCAAAATCGATGCCCGTCTTCCCTCCTATCGCCGCATCAATCATTCCAAGCAAAGTGGTCGGTACATTGATGAATTTGATACCTCGTTTGTAAGTCGAGGCTGCGAATCCGCCCAAGTCGGTAATGGTGCCACCACCTAAGTTGATCATCAAGGCGTTGCGGTCGGCGTGATGCTTCATCAAGGTTTTCCAAATCCGCTGAACGGTTTGCAGGTTTTTGTGCTGTTCGCCCGCCTTGATAACAATCTCAATTGCCGAATCACAATGTAGCCAATGGGCCACTTTGGGTAGCCAAAACGGGGCTACATTCTCGTCGGTCAGGATGAAGACTTGGGAGGCTTTAGAAAGCATAGATCCCATGCCCCGCTCATCCCCCCGCAGGGATGACATGCTTTCTAAAGCCTCAGGATGCATGTCATTCCAAGGTTGGCCAGTGCGTTGGCGGGAATCTATGCATTCAGAGGCTTGGGGCATATCCATCACTTTTCTCATTCTTCGACTACTTGACAAAGAATCACGCGTTCATCATCCGTTTCACCATGTTGGATTTCTACGCGGATGTATTTTTCGGGCAGTAAGGGCTCGATCATTTCGGGCCACTCAATGAGGCAGAGATTGCCACTGTCGAAATAATTTTCGTAGCCTATGTCATAGGCTTCTTCCAACTTCTTAATGCGGTAGAAATCAAAATGATATACTGACTCACCTTCTTCGGTGACATACTCATTCACGATGGCGAAAGTCGGGCTGTTCACTTCATCGGTGACACCCATCTTGTGGCATAAGTTCTTGATTAACGTGGTCTTGCCTGCACCCATCGCGCCGTAAAACGCGATGATTTCGGCTTCATCACGCAAGGAAAGCAAGTAATCGGATACCTCCGAGAGTTGCTCCACACCGTTAATATGGAATTCTTTGGAATTCATTTCTTTGGAATTTGCGGTGCAAAGATAATACTTTTTCGTTCGTTTTACGTCATTGCGAGGAGGAACGACGAAGCAATCCAGATGTATAGCTCTTTATCTGGATTGCTTCGTTCCTCGCAATGACGCGAAGCGACAATCATTCCATCATCACTTCGCCGTGAGATGCGTCACCGGAATCAGCATTTCGTTCATCGAAATGCCACCGTGTTGGAAGGTGTTGCGGTAATAACTAACGTAATAGTTGTAGTTGTTCGGGTAAGCGAAGAAGTCGCTCTCCCCGGCGAAGACGTATGTGGTACTCAAGTTGACCTTCGGCAGGAAGATCTTCTCGGGGTCTTTCACCTCGAATACTTCCTTGGGGTTGTATTTCAAGTTCTTGCCGTACTTGTAGCGCAGGTTGGTGTTCACCTCGCGGTCACCAAGGATACGGACGGGCTTTTCGACGTATGTGGAGCCGTGGTCAGTGGTGATGATCATGTCGCAGCCCTTCTCGGCGATGAAGCGCATCATGTCGAAAAGGCTGGAATGCTCGAACCACGAGTACATCAGCGAGCGGTAGGCTTCCTCGTCATCGGCCAGTTCACGAATGATTTCCATCTCGGTGCGGGCATGAGAGAGCATATCAACAAAGTTATAAACAATGACATTCAGCTTGTTAGGCATCAGATTGGCCATCTGATCGTAAAGTTTCTTACCGGCCTGCAAGTTCAACACCTTATTATAAGAGTACTTGATGTTCTTGCCGAAGCGCTTCAATTGCTCACCCAAAAGTTCGCCTTCAAACTGGTTCTTCGTGCCTTCGTCCTCCTCGTCGATCCACCATTTCGGGTAACGGCGGCGGATTTCAAGAGGCATCAGTCCGGCAAAGAGGGCATTGCGGGCATATTGCGTGGTGGTAGGCAGTATGCTATAATAGATGTCGTCGGCCTCCACGCGGAAATAGTTCTCAATCAGCGGCTGGATGGCCTTCCATTGGTCGTAGCGCAAGTTATCGATGACGATGAGGAAGAGCGGCTTGTCGGTATCATCGAGACGCGGGATTACCTTGTCGCGCACCACGGTATGCGACATCACAGGTTTCTCCGCTTTGCCTTGAATCCAGTCCACATAATTCCGCTCGATATAGCGCGTAAACTGAGTATTGGCCTCCTGTTTCTGGTCGGCGAGGATGCCTTTGATGCCTTCGTCGGTCGACTTTTGGAGTTCCAATTCCCAACGAACCAAGTTTTTATATAGGTCAACCCACTCGTCGAAGTTGAGGTTGTTGTTGAGGTCCATACTAATTTGACGGAATTCCTGCTGGTAACTCATCGATGATTTTTCGTCACGGAGTTTCTTATTCTCGAGGTTGCGCTTCAACGATAGCAGGATTTGGTTCGGATTTACAGGTTTGATAAGGTAATCAGCAATATTTGAGCCGATAGCATCTTCCATAATACGTTCCTCCTCACTCTTGGTGATCATTACCACGGGGAGGTTAGGATACTCTCGTTTAATAACTTCAAGGGCCTCAATGCCCGAGATACCCGGCATCTGCTCATCGAGGAAAACAATGTCGAAATGGCGTTGGCGCACGAGGTCGATGGCATCGGAACCGTTGTTGGCCGTAACTACCTCATAGCCTTTTTGTTCCAAAAACATAATATGGGGCTTCAACAGATCAATCTCGTCGTCAGCCCAAAGGATTGTGGTTTTGTCCATAGATTAAGTGTTTATATGGAGAAAACGCAAAAATAGGCATTTTGTTTTAAGGGGATGAACTTTTTTAGGAACGCTTTCAGAAAGCATAGATTCCAGCCTTCCCTCTATCCCGCGCAGGAATGACATGCTTTCTGAAAGCTGATTAAACGAAAAAAGCATTACCTTTGCGGCAAAATTAGCGGCACATGGCAAGCGCATCCAACAAAAAGAAGATCTTCAACGACCCCATCTATGGCTTCGTCAGCATCCCCGACGAACTGCATTTCGACATCATAGAACACCCTTATTTCCAACGCCTTAGACGCATCAAGCAGGTCAGCATGACCAATTTAGTCTATCCGGGTGCCAACCACACCCGCTTCGCCCACAGCCTAGGCACCATGCACCTCATGCGACGTGCCATACAACTGCTGCGAGGCAAGGGATACGACATCAGCGAAAAGGAACTAGAGGCCGCCTCTCTGGCCATCCTGCTCCACGATAGCGGTCACGGGCCCTTCTCGCACACCTTGGAAAACAGCATCGTACAGGGTGTTACGCACGAGGAACTCTCGTTGAAGGTGATGCAGAAGTTCAACAAAATTCACAACGGACGTTTGGATATGGCCATCGAAATGTTCAAAGGAGAATATAAGAAAGGATTTCTTACAAAACTCATTTCCAGCCAGTTGGATGTCGACCGCATCGACTATCTGAAGCGCGACAGTTTCTTCACCGGCGTGGCTGAGGGCAGTGTGAATGCGGAGCGTCTCTTGGAGATGATGGAAGTCGTCGGTAACGAGTTGGCCATTGAGGCCAAGGGCATCTATTCCGTGGAGAGTTTCATCGTGGCGCGGCGCATTATGTATTGGCAGGTGTATATGCACAAGGCCGTGTTGAGCGCCGAATATATGCTGCGCAACATCCTGAAACGCGCCAAGATACTCAGCCAGGAACGCGAACTGTTCGCCACCCCTGCCCTCTCGTTCTTCCTAAAGAACCAAAAGCCTTTCGAAAACGATGACCCAGACTTCGTTTTGGACAAGTTCTGCCAGTTAGATGACTACGACGTGATGACAGCCGTGAAAGCTTGGTGCGATGATAAAGACCGCGTGCTTTCCGAACTATGCAGACGATTGACAAACAGACATTTATTCAAAATTGAGATGCGCGAGGAAGCATTCGACACAAGCTATATCGAGGCTATACGGAATAAGATTGCCAAATATTACGGCTGGACCAAAGAGGAGGCGGATTTTGCCCTGTTGCAGGGTGTTTCATCGAACCACGCCTACCATCCCAAAAAGTCGGCTATCAACATCTTATATAAGGATGGCACAATGAAGGACATCAGCGAGGCTTCCGACCAGCTGAATATTTCTGTTTTGTCGCAGCCAGTGGTGAAACATTTCATTTGCTATCCGAAGGAACTGGAGCTTTAAAGCCTCTGGTTCATCGCCTTAGCACGCCGTTTCGAGTCTTCCATCACCTCCAGTGCCTGCTGCTGTAGGAACCTTTCTTCTTCATTTTCAGGCTCAAGTGTGATGCCGTGCGGGCGTGAATGGTGGTTTTCATCCAAGTAAGAGAAAGTGGCGAAGCCATCGGCAGCGATTTTTTCGGGCTCGCGACTGCGGTACATTTTGGTGTAAACAGTCAATGTGCTGCGACCCACAGAGATGACCTTGCTCTCGAAGGTGACAATGTCGCCCGCGAAAATCGGGAACTTAAAATCAATGCCGTGGAGAACGAGAAGAACGGTATCTTTCGTGTCAACATACTGCGCCACAGCGAAATACGAACTCTCTAAAAAGTATTCAGAACAGCGACCTGCAAAAAAAGTTTGGTGGTGATTGAGGTCGGCAAGTTTGATCAGTCTTTGGGAATAGGTAGATTTCATTTTAATTCTGAATTAGGAATGCTGAATGCTGAATGTCGCAATGCGTCGTTAGGCTTGGCCTTCATTCCGCATTCTTCATTCCGCATTCAGCATTCATTATATTTATGGAATTGGAATTTTAAGTCCGTCATAAGCGAGCATCATGCCATCAGGCAGTTCACGATTGACATCAGCGGCAAGACCCATGCTGTGGCTGCAATGCGTAAACCAAGTCCTCTTCGCTCCCACCCTTCGGGAAATCTCAATGGCCTCGTCCAAAGTGAGATGCGAGTAGTGTTTCTTCTTTTGCAACGCCTCAATAATCAGATATTCAACACCTTGCAATTTTTCAATGGCCTCCTCTGAAATTTCGCTCAGGTCAGTGACGTAGGCGAAATTGCCGATGCGGAAAGCATAGCAAGTCAGCGTGAAATGCTTTAGTTTTATTGGATCGATATGCAAGTCGCCAAGGTCGAAAGGTGTTTCGTCGAGGCGACGTATGTCATAGGTGGGTGCGCCAGGATAGGGATGTTCGTCGAAGGCGTATGAGTACTCGCGCTTGATTTCGTGCAAGGCAGTGTCGGCCACATAAAGCGTCATGGGCTTTTTCTGTTTGAAGATGAATGGGCGAAGGTCATCAAGGCCTCCAATATGGTCCTTATGCTCGTGCGTAATGAGAACAGCGTCAAGCTTGGTGACATTCTCACGCAACATTTGTTGACGGAAGTCGGGGCCAGCATCCACTGCTATTGTCACTTCATCGGTCTGAATCAAAATAGAGGTGCGGAGACGCTTATCGCGTGGATCTTTGGATTGACACACAGGACAAGTACAACCAATGACAGGAACACCTTGCGATGTCCCAGTACCTAATACAGTGATAATCATATTTTTACAAAATCCAGACATTTTTTATGGCTGGGTTATTTCATGAACTAAAATAAAAAGGCAAAATTAGCGTTTTTTGGACAAAAAAACTCCTATCTCACATAATTTCCCTACATTTGCAGCATGAATTTCTCTTCATATCTTAGAAACAGGGCTTTAAAGCGCTCCCTGGAGCAATTTCTCGCGGAGAAACCCATGGCAAAAATGCCTAATCTCCAGCGGCTTAGCTCCATGTTGATTATTCTCGACGAAAGTGATAAGAGCATCGTCAAGAACATCGAGAGCAGCGCAAAAAGCCTGTTTGGCGTCAGCCGCTGCGGATTCATCATTCTTTGTAACCAAATGTCGGATACGATCTTGCAAAGTGATCTTTACACCGAGATTACCCCAAAGGACTTCGGCTTCATGAGTGTGTTAAAACCTGACCAACATGAGTTCATCAAAAAGCTGCCCTTCAGCGCATTGCTTATCAACATGGCAGCAAAAAACGCTGAAATCAGCGACTACCTATGCACCCTGCCCAAGTCAGACTTCAGAATCTGTTTCCATGAAAGCAAGAACTCACAGATATACGACCTGCTCATTGAAAACCCACGTGCCACCGACCCTGTTTCCAACATTCATGTGCTACATAATTATCTGAAAGCATTGGCTGGATCTCAGCAATAACAAATGAGGGACAAGCGAATTCGAGACATAAGATATTTAACGACAATATCCAAACAAAATGAAAAACAACATTTTTAAAGGTACGGGCATTGCCCTTATCACTCCATTTAAGCAAGACCTATCTGTTGACACAGATTCTCTTATAAGTATTGTCAACCACGTCATCAACAATGGTGCCGATTTCCTTGTTGCTCTTGGAACCACTTCAGAAGCGCCCACGCTCAGCGCTACAGAAAAGAAACTCGTCGTTGACACCATCCTCAAAGCCAACAACAACCGGCTTCCCGTATTGTTAGGATTGGGTGGAAACAACACCCAATCCGTCATTGAGGCCATAAAAACACAGGATTTCAGCGGCATCCATGGCATTTTAAGTGTCGTACCTTTTTATAACAAGCCCAACCAACGCGGCATGAGGGCTCACTTCGAGGCCATCGCCGATACCAGCCCTGTACCCGTCGTGGTTTACAACGTTCCAGGTCGTGTAGGCGTCAACTTACAAGCCGCCACCTGTGTGGAATTGGCAAAGCACCCAAATATTATCGCCGTAAAAGAGGCATCGGGCAACTTGCAGCAAATCATGGAGATTTTGCGCGACAAGCCTTCCGACTTCGACGTGCTGTCAGGCGATGACGGCATCACCCAACCTCTAATGGCCCTTGGTGCTCAAGGTGTGATTTCAGTGGCAGCCAATGCCTATACTGCCCCCTTCAGCCGAATGATGCATGCCATGAAAGAAGGTCATACTGTCGAGGCGCTTCGCCTGCATTACGCCATGCTACACATGAACCAACTTATTTTTGCCGACGGCAATCCTGCGGGCATCAAGTGTCTGATGAGCCACCTGGGCTTGTGCGAGAATGTTTTGCGTCTGCCTCTAGTGACAGTAAATGACAAGGTAGAGGCTGAAATTATTGAAGAATGGAAACAATTAAAAGACTTATAAAATGAAATTTTTACGCTGTTTTGTTTTGATGTTTGCCGTAGTCGTTTGCGGCAGCATCTTCGCCCAAAAAAGCCAACAAGAGCTGAATCAACTCATGCAGCAACGCAATGAGTACTATTTCACTTTCAATCTTAGAAGCAACGACGAGCTTAAAGCCATAGCCCAGACTATTTCGGTGGACCGTATTGATGGCAATTTGGTGACAGCCTACGCCAACAACGAAGATTTCTATAACTTTCAAAAGCTAGGTTACGAGGTCACGTTGCAAACTCCGCCCTCGCTGCTCGAAAAAGTTGCCATGTGGGACGGTAGTAACCGAACCGAATACGATTGGGACAGCTATCCGACTTACGAAGCCTACGAGAGCATGATGTTCAGCTTCCAAACCAACCATCCCGACAAATGCGAAATCATCACCCTTGGCACACTTCCCAGCAACCGAAAGATCCTAATTGCACATCTCAACAACGGTTCTGGCGAAGGCAAGCCCAAGTTCCTCTATACTTCCACCATTCATGGTGACGAAACAACAGGATGGATTATGATGCTCCGCCTGATTGACTATATCCTTGAGAATCCCACTTTACCTGAATGTGCCAATGTATTGGAAAACATCGACCTTTACATTGGCCCTCTCACCAATCCCGACGGCACATACCATAGTGGCAACAACAATGTGAACGGTGCCACTCGTGAGAATGCCAACGGTGTTGACATGAACCGCAACTATCCTGATCCAAATAGCGGTCCACACCCCGACAACAAAGAATATCAACTTGAAACCCAGTGGTTCATGCAGTTTGCTCAAGACATTCCTTTCGTGATGGCAGCAAACTATCATGGCGGTGCCGAGGTTGTGAACTATCCTTGGGACAACACCTACACCTTAACCGCCGATAATTCCTGGTGGCAACTGGTTTGCCATGAATATGCCGACCTTTGCCATACTCACAATCCAAATTACATGAACATGCAACACCAATATGCCGACAACGGCATCATCAATGGAGCCAGATGGTACATGATTGGAGGTGGCCGACAGGATTATATGAACGGTTATGCACAATGCCGAGAAGTTACCATTGAATGTTCCAACACAAAACTTCCCAATGCAAATCAACTTCCAACCTTCTGGACCTACAACAAAGAAGGCATCTTTGCCTATATGAACCAATGCCTTTATGGTATACATGGCGTAATTACCGACATGGCTACTGGACAACCTCTTGCTGCCAATGTCACCATTGCCAACCACGACGACGCCTACTCTACTGTCAGCAGTCATCTACCAGCGGGCGACTATCACCGTCCCATCAAAGCTGGGACCTATGATGTAACCTACAGTTGTAGCGGATATCATCCTCAAACCGTGACCATTACGGTAGCTGACGGAGAAACTGTCACTCAAAACATCCAGCTAGAAGCCGATGGAACGCTTGTCCCTGATTTCATTGCTAACAGAACCAACGTCTCGACAGGTGATAGTATCAATTTCACCGACAACACTTGGGGAGCTTATTTGGTCAGTTGGGAATGGACCTTTGAAGGTGCCGAACCAGCAACTTCCAATGAGCAGAATCCCAGCGGCATCACTTACAACCAAAATGGCACCTACGATGTCACGTTGACTGTTACCAACAGCAACGGTATGACTGAGACCATAACCAAGCAAAACTACATCACAGTGAGCGAGGCATACAATATGCAAAACGGTTCCATCACTACCTGCGATGCCATGTTTTATGACGATGGTGGCCCTGAAGGCAACTATAGGGATCGCAAGGACTACACCATGACTTTCCTTCCATCTGGTCCAGATCGCAAGATCAGTGCCAATTTCATCAGTTTCAACACTGAAGCCGGATACGACTACTTCTACATTTACGATGGCACCTCCACATCAGCCCCGCAAATCGGTCGCTATGATGGCACTGACAGTCCAGGCGCCATTACAGCCACCAATTCGGATGGAGCACTTACTTTCCGCTTCAATTCCGACCAAGCCGTGAATGCCGCTGGATGGGAGGCTCATATAAGCTGCGTATACGATAATCCGATCAGTCTCGTTGTCACTGCCGACCCTGAAGTCATCAACGAAGGCGAAAGCAGCCAACTCCACGTGGTTGCCACCGGTGGTTCAGGAGAATACACCTACGTTTGGGAGCCCGCTGAAACCCTCGATAATCCAAACATCGCCAATCCTGTGGCCATACCCACCGACCCTGAAACCACATACAAAGTCATTGTGACCGACAATGAAGGCATCAGCGCATCAGGAGAAGTCACCGTCACCATCAGGAATTGGTCGGTGCCCGAGGACTACTGCGCACCTGTCATCTTTCCCAACCCCTCCAATGGCATTTTAACCGTCAACGTCATAGGTAAATTCAGCTTCAGGCTCTTCAACAACATCGGCCAGCAAGTCATGTCAGGCGAAGGCGATGGCAAGACCTTGATAGACGCTTCCAGCTTGAATCCAGGCATTTATTTCCTACAACTGACAGCGGACGAAACCCAAATCGAAAAAATAGTCATAGAAAAATAAAAAGCCGAAATCCCTCGTTTATAACGCAAAAATGAGTAATTTTGCAGCCTGATGAAAAAGCGACTTTTGATAATGGCAGTTTGGGGGCTTGTTGCCTTCACTTCGTGCAACGATTTCAGCCGTCTGGTGAAAAGCACCGACAATGAAATGAAGTACGAAGTGGCGGTGGACTACTTTGAACGCGGCGACTACAACCATGCCCTTCAGTTGTTTGACCTGTTGCAGGCCTCGTTCCGCAACACACCCAAAGGCGAGTCAATCACGTACAAGACAGCCTACTGTTACTTCAACCAAGACGACTACGACATCGCTAGCTATTATTTCAACCGATTTGTGCAGACCTACCCCTTCTCAAAGGATGCCGAGAAAGCCGCTTATATGAGTGCCTATTGCAGTTATCGGGTCTCTCCAGAGTCAGGTTTGGATCAAACCAACACCCACACTGCCATCAAGCAGTTGAAGAGCTTCATTGAGCAATATCCGAAAAGCGACAGCTTGCAGCGTGCACAAAAGCTTTTGACCGACCTCAACAACAAGTTGGAGGAGAAAGACTACAACATCTGCAGGCTTTTCTATCGCATGGAAAACTACAGCGCGGCCATCACTTCGTTTGAAAACCTGCTGAAGAAATATCCCAACACCCCTCACCGCGAGGAGATCATATACGACATGGCCAAAACTTATTACGACTATGCCGAGAACAGCGTCACTGAAAAACAGCGTGAACGTTACGAATCATGTGTCGAGCAATGCAATGCATTGGTCTACCTGTATCCTAACAGCAAATACCTGCAAGATGTAAACGGTATTGCCGACAAAGCAAGAAAGAAATTAGAAAAAATAGAATAACCATGGATTTCAAGAAAATTAAGACCGAAACGACGGTGGTCACCCGTCAGAAAGACCAATTCTACAAAGGCACTGGCAACATTTATGAGACCGTCGCCATCCTTTCAATTAGGGCTAATCAGATCGCCTCTGAGATGAAGGCCGAACTCAACGAGAAGATTGAGTCGTTTGCAGCTGCCACCAATGACAGCTTGGAAGAAGTGTTTGAAAACAAGGAACAAATCGAGATCGCCAAATTCTATGAGCGTTTGCCTAAACCCACACTGATTGCCATCCACGAATTCCTTCACGACCAAATCTATTTCCGCAACCCTGCCAAGGAAAACCAGGAGGCCTTCTGATTTCATTCTGATAATAAAACATCATAAAGGGAGATCCCATGAAAAGCGTCATTGCAACACTCCTCATAACACTCAGCTTTCTGATGAGTTTCAGCACATTGCAAGCTCAAGAACTACAATGTGACGTGCGAGTCAATTCCAACAAGTTGCAAGGTAGCGACAAGACCATCTACCAGAACTTGCAAACCTCCCTTTATGAGTTCATCAACAGCACAAAATTCACAGACATCAATTTCAGACAGAATGAAAAAATCGAGTGTTCAATGCTCGTTGATGTGACCAGTCGCGAAGGAAACTATTTCTCTGCTGAGATTAATTTAGCCTTGCGTCGTCCGGTCTACAAGTCAAACTACAACACTCCGATGTTTAACTACATCGACCGCAAGTTCTTCTTCGAATACACCGACGGACAAACCCTGGATTTCAACCCCAACACTTACATTTCCAACATCACGAGCACCATAGGTTTTTACGTCTATCTTTTCCTCGGTCTCGATTTCGACTCCTTCTCTCCCAATGGTGGCGACCCATTCTTTGCCATTGCTGAGACCATTGCGCATGCTGCTCCTCAGGATCCAGGGACAGAAAATGGCTGGAGCACAACGGGGCGTCAAAACCGCTATGCCATCATCAGTGACATCAACAATCCCTCAAATCAGCCGTTACGGCAATTCATTTACGACTATCACCGCCAAGGTTTGGACTTAATGGCGGAGAAGCCTGATCAGGCCCGTGAGTTCATTTTAAATGCAATCGCACAATTGCAAGCTGTTTATGATCGCAATCCGATGTGCTATTTCTTACAGCTACTCATCGAAAGCAAGCGCGACGAAATCATCCAAGTGTACTCACAAGGCGACACGAAAATCAGGACCGAGGCCGCCAACATCATGAAGACCATCGACCCTTCGCAAACCTCACGCTACGACGAAATGCTGCAAAACAAAGGCAGATAATTACACTCTTCTTATGCTTCAACAACTGCACATCAGCAATTACGCCTTGATTGACGAACTGAGTGTCAGTTTTGAATCTGGTTTCAACGTCATCACAGGAGAAACCGGCGCGGGTAAATCCATTTTACTAGGAGCCCTTGGTTTTGCCTTAGGCGACCGAGCCGACACCAATGTGCTTTTCGACAAAGACAAGAAATGTGTCGTGGAAGCCATATTTTCCTTGACAAATGATACGCTAAGACCTTTATTCGAAGAAAACGACCTCGACTTTGAAACCGAGTGCATTTTCCGACGAGAACTTAACCCTCAGAAGAAGAGCAGAGCTTTTATCAATGACACACCCGTGGCCTTGCAGACCATGAAAGAGATTGGCGGTCAATTGGTTGACATTCACTCTCAGCACGATTCCCTTTTGCTTACCGATGCCGACTTTCAAATCAAGTTATTGGACGAAATCGCACAAAACAATGCGACTTTAGCTGATTATCAAGCAGAATTCGGCAATTACAACACGCTCAAACGAAGGCTGAACGAATTGAATGAAATGGCGACCAAGAACACCGCCGAGAACGACTACTTGAAATTCCAATTGGACGAACTCGACAAAGCCCAACTCAAGGAAGGCGAATATGCCGACATTGAGCAGACACTTGGCGTGATGGAAAACTCGGAAGAAATCAAGACTTTGCTCGTCACAGCCAATGGATTGATGGACGATTCGGAAAATGCCATACTGGGACAAATGAATGCTTTAGTAAGCACTTTGCACCGTATGAATCAACTCCTTCCCGACACCGGGAATATTGGAGAGCGTGTCGAGAACCTTAGAGTGGAGTTGAAAGACATTGCCTACGACTTGCGCCGCAAGGAAGACGATACCCAATTTGACGAAGAACAACTGCAAAGCCTTCAGGAACGCTACGACCTGCTCAGCCGCCTGATGATGAAGCACCGTGTCAACGATTTTGAAGAGCTCATCACACTGAGAGACAGCTTAAAAGAAAAGGTAAACGCCTTCGAAAACATCGACGAGGCCATCGCCAAAGCTGAAAAAGGACTGAAAGAAAGCGAAAAGCAACTTTCAAGCCTTGCCAAGACCTTGCATGACAAACGTTGCCAAGCCGCCATAGCTTTCGCCGAGAAAGTCACGGCACTAGTGCGGCAGTTGGCCATGCCTTTTGCCCAGTTCCAAGTCAAAGTGGAAAGCCAAGTCAACTTTGGAAGCAAGGGCTGTGATGAGATTCATTTCCTCTTCTCCGCCAACAAAGGCATCGCCCCCGATGACCTTCGTCGTGTGGCATCAGGCGGCGAACTCTCGCGCTTGATGCTCTCCATCAAAAGTGCGGTGTCGGATTACAACTACATCCCTACGCTCATTTTTGACGAAATCGACACAGGCGTTTCTGGCGAAGTGGCAGCAAAAATCGGTGGTATCATGCGACAGATGGGACATTCTTTGCAGCTCATCTCCATCACCCATTTGCCCCAAGTGGCCAGCCAAGCCGAGCATCATTATTTCATTTACAAGAACAACGAAGGCGAACGCACGCAATCTCATATTCGCGTTTTACAACGCGAAGATCGCATCACTGAAATCGCCAAGATGCTGAGCAACGACCAAGTGACGCCTGAAGCTTTGAAAGCCGCCGAAGTGCTTTTAAAATAAAAAAAATCCACTTCACACAATAATATTCCATTTTTGTTGTTAATACAGCAAACAGTATTATCGTATTATCCTCTAAAGTTCAATCCAATGAAAAAGATTGCATTGATTGCCATCGCCTTTATGGTGGCCATGACGGGCTGCAAGAAAGAGCCCAAGCCTAACGACAACCCAAGAGCTGACATCCAATTGACCAATACCGAGAGACAATTGGTCAGCGACAACAACGACTTCGCCTTCAACCTTTTCCGCAATGCGCAAAACGAGGGGAGCCAAATCATTTCGCCACTGAGCATCACCTACGCTTTGGGAATGCTCAACAATGGAGCTACTGGCCAAACCCAACAAGAAATCAATACCGTGCTTGGTTTTGGTGACGCGGGCACCGATGCCATCAACGACTTCTGCAAAAAGATGCTGTCCCAAGCCCCTACCCTCGACAAAATGACAAAAGTGATGATTGCCAACACCATCTTTGTCAACAGCGGCCTAGGCTATGTACTGAAACCATCTTTTGTCGAGAATGCCAACACCTATTACGATGCCAAGCCCGAATCGCGCGACTTCAAAGACGGGCGCACGCTCGATGCCATCAACCAATGGGCCAGCGACCACACCGAACAAATGATCAAGAAAGCCCTTGAGGAAAACGAATTCGATCCCGAAGCGGTGAGTTATCTGCTCAACGCCATCTATTTCAAAGGAGAATGGAGCATGAAATTCAACAAGAGCGAGACCCAAAACGAGCCTTTCAACAAGGGAGAAAAAGTGCCGATGATGCACCAGGAATGCGAACTTTCTTATACTGACAACGACACATACCAATCACTCAACCTGCCCTACGGTAACGGTGCCTATTACATGACCGTCATGTTGCCTCACGAAGGCAAGACCACTGACGACATCCTCAATCAGTTGAACGGACAAAGCTGGAACAACAACCTCCATCAGATGTACACCCACATCGTCGACGTGAAACTTCCACGTTTCGAGACCAACACGGACTTGAATCTAGTAGAAATCATGTCAAGACTAGGTATGCCGACTGCTTTTGACCCCAACCAAGCCCATTTTGATGATTTCTGCAACGCCCCCACTTATATCGAACTCATGAAACAAGTGGCCAAAATCAAATTGGACGAAGAAGGCACTGAGGCTGCTGCAGTTACGGTAACAGGTATGAACACCACTTCTGTTGAAGAAGAGCCAGAACTGCCCTATGCCGTTTTCCATGCTGACCGCACCTTTCTTTATGCCATTAGCGAAAAGTCGACGGGAGCCATCTTTTTCATCGGAAAATACACAGGGAAATAAGTCCCAAACAACGACAAAACAAAAAACCGCTGCCCAACTTGACAGCGGTTTTTTATTATGTAAACCAAAAGGTTATTCCTCGTTCCCAACAGCATTCTTCATAATGCCAATCTTGGAACTCTCCACGAAACCGAGGATGAAATCGCGGTCTTCCGAAACAGGAAGGTTCTCGCGGATGTATTGCACCGACTGGGTGACATTCATTCCAACGCTATAAACCACGCGATACACATCTTGGATGGCATTGATACGCTCACGCGAGAAACCGCGGCGCATCAGGCCGATGGAATTGACACCCGCATAACACACTGGATAACCTGGACCTGTCTTCACGAAAGGAGGAATGTCCTTGTTGACCAAGGCGCCGCCTGAGATCATCACATGGGCACCAATACGGCAAAACTGGCTTACTGCAGCAAGTCCTCCGAATATAGCCCAATCGTCGACGGTGATGTGGCCAGCCAATGTGGCTGCATTGGCCAAAATGACATGGTCACCAAGGAAGCAATCGTGCGCCACATGGGTAAAGGCCATCAGCAGGCAGTCCTTACCCACCACAGTTTTGCCCGATGCTATCGTGCCTTTATTCACTGTCGCCGACTCGCGCACCGTAGTGCCATCACCGATATAGCAATAGGTGGTCTCGCCTTTGTATTTCAAGTCTTGGGGAATGGCCGAAATCACAGCACCAGGAAAAATCTTACAGTTCTTACCGATACGTGCGCCATCCATGATGACAGCATTGGGGCCAATCCAAGTACCGCTGCCAATCTCAACATCTTCGCCAATCCATGCGAAAGCCTCTATCTTCACATCTTCAGCAATGCGGGCATTCGGGTGAATATAGGCTAAGGGCTGGTTCATGCTTAATATAATAAGGTGTGTTTAATCTTCCTTGCGAAAGAGGTGTTGGAGAAGTGGCCAGGCTTCACTGCGGTTACCTTACCAAGAATTGGACGACCGACCAAAGTAAGGTCACCGATGACATCCAACAGCTTGTGACGGGCAGGCTCGTTTTCGAAATAGAGTTCCACATTGTTCAGGATACCGCATTCCTTGACTGTGACTTTCGGTTTCTTGAAGAAAGCGGCAATATGGTCAAGTTCTTCGGAAGAGACATTGCGATTGACAAACACAATGGCGTTGGTGAGGTCGCCGCCTTTGATAAGGTTACGGCTAATAAGCGTCTCAAGTTCATGCAGGAAAACAAAAGTACGGCAAGGTGCAATCTCGCTTTCGAAGTTCTTCAGATCGTGCAAGGAAGCATGTTGCTCGTCAAGCACCCTGGTATTGTATTTCACCTTTACATCGATTTGGAAAGAATCGGCCGGCTCAATCTTCAATTCAATGCCCAAAACTTCATTCTTATAGGAAATCGGCTCTTCGATGACAAGATAATTGCGTGGGGCGTTCTGCTCAACGATACCCGCCTGATGGATGGCCTCAACGAAGAATTTGGCGCTACCGTCCATGATGGGAGTCTCTTCAACGTCGATGTCAATCAACACATTATCGATACCCATGCCACGCAAGGCAGCCAAGACATGCTCAACGGTGTAAATCTTCACACCGCCCTTGCCGAGGGTCGTACCGCGCGCCGTATCAATCACATTGTCGACATCAGCTTCAATAATAGGTTGGGTTTCTATATCAATTCTACGAAAGCGGATTCCGGAATTTATAGGAGCCGGATTGAAGGTGAGGGTGCCGCACTGACGCGTGTGGAGGCCTGCCCCTTTAACACTGACTCTTTTTTTGAGCGTACATTGTTTATCTTGCATAAAAACGAAGTTGTGTGGAACATTCCCACAAAAAACGGGCAAAAATAGGAAATTATTCTACAAGCGCCAAAAAAAACCGTATCTTTACACACTTTTAGGAAGCATTTTAAACAGAACACACGCACAATGAAGCACTTAGGAAGAATAATAAAAATTACTTTTTTTACTCTCGGAGCACTGTTTTTCGTGATGTTAGTTTTAGCTTTCACCTCCGTGCCATTTTACGCTTATTACCGTTTGGGGCAGAACCCAAACGAGAGCGATACGCTTGTGCAGCCCCGACACATTGTGATGTTTGGCGGAGCGGGAATGCCTTCCGAAGACAACCTAATGCGCCTTTACCACACAGCGGCATTGGCCAAGCATTTTGAAATCCCAGTCATTTTGGTGCATCCTGAAGATTCCCTCTGCCAAGCTGAAATGACCCGACTTCTGCGCCAAGATGGCGTTGACAGCATCCTATATATGACCGAAGGCGCCAATACACGCTCACAGGCATTGGAACTCATGGCGAACTATCCAGAACTGGCTGCAGAGCCTTTCATTGTCATCACCTCGCCCGAGCATGTCAGGCGCACGGTGAAATGCCTCAACAAGGCAGGATTCCAAAACGTCATCGGGAAAGCGGCTTATCCCGCCACCGTCGATTTCGACCTGTCGTTGAAGAAAAGGAAACTAGGCGGGAATGATGCCATTCCATCCATTGAAAGCGTCAAAATGCGCTACACGTTCTTCAATTACTTGAAATTGGAGATTACCTGCGCAAGGGAGTATTTCGCGCTGGCGTATTATAGAATCAAAGGTTGGATTTAGCCTTCAATTCGAGCAATTCCTTTTCAAGGGCTTCCAGTTTGCGGGCCATTTCGTCAATATGGCGGAAACGGGCATTGGAGACCAGATATTGCCTTAACGGTTGTATAGGCGTACCCATAAACTCCCTGTTTTCCTCCTTGATGCTACCCATGATGCCGCTCTGTCCGCCAAACTTTGAACCATCGGCAATATTGATATGTCCAACAAAACCCGACTGGCCGCCAACAACACAATTCTTTCCAAGATGCGTCGAGCCACTGACACCCACCTGAGCCGCCAAAGCGGAGTTTTCTCCGATCTCTACATTGTGAGCCAAATGGATTAGATTGTCCAATTTAACACCTTTGCAAACGCGCGTTGAGCCCATGGTGGAGCGGTCGATGGTGGTGTTAGCACCGATTTCCACGTTGTCCTCGACGACTACATTGCCCACCTGCGGTATTTTCTCGTAATGTCCGTCAGACTGCGGCGCAAAACCAAAGCCGTCGGCACCAAGCACTGCACCTGCATGAAGAATACAGTTCTTGCCAATGACCGTATTGCGGTAAAGCTTTACGCCTGGGTATAAAACCGTATTGTCACCAATGACGCATCCGTCGCCGACATACACTTGAGGATAAAGCTTCACATTGTTGCCGATTTTGGCATTCTCGCCTACAAATACAAACTCACCAAGATACAGATTATCACCACATTGCGCTGTTGAGGAGACAAAAGCCAGCGAAGAAACACCTTGTTTGTTCTGCGTCATTTGGTCGTAGAAGGCCAACAGTTTTGCGAAGCAAGCATAGGCATCAGGAACGCGAATCAAGGTGGCGCTGATGGGAGCTGTGGCCTCAAAGTCATCGTTCACGATGACGATGGACGATTGGGTCTCATAAATATAGTGCGTATATTTAGGATTCGCCAAGAAGCTAATCATGCCTGGGGCACCTTCTTCGATTTTGGCCACATTCCAAACCTCAGCATTGGGATTGCCTTCCACCTTACCTTCAAGGATTCCAGCGATTTGAGTAGCGGTAAACTTCATGTATTTTAGTGTTTGTAACTGAACGACAAAAACCACGGTTTATTATAGCAGTCTTTCAAAATCGCGCTTCAAGACGACGATAGCTTGTTCTACCATAGGATTAGGCAGTGCTACAAGGCTCTGCGCCAAAATGGACACATCCTCTTCGTCCTTCAACTGTTCAAAAGTGGTATTGATCTGGTTGACAAGTTCCTCCTTGGCGTTCAACACAGCATTCCAAGTATTATTGGAGACATAAAGCTGTTGGGCAAGGTTGTGCTCAAACTCTTCACGCACATTTTGCAACAAAAGCAAATGCAAGGTTCCTTTTTCCATGCCAGGAGTGTAAATGCGTTTCACCAATTGAGGCAGTTGGACGCGTTCGAGATAAAGCAGGAAGCGTTCGTAAGCTTGTACCTTCAACGGCATAATAATCTTCAAGGCTTGTACCTTCAACTCATATTTGCCACTATTGCGAAGCTCTGCATCCTTCATTTTCGAAAGACGAAGCAAAACCATCAGAGCAGCAACCATCAACAAAAGGCCTGCTGCCATGATGGCGATAATAATCCAGTTGTTCATTTTCGTTCAAATTTGGCTGCAAAGGTACGGTTTTTCGTCAAAACATCAACTTTTCGCAGCCACCTATTAAAAAAAGGCCTACCTTTGCCCTTTCAAAGTCGCGGGACTGCGGGACGCGGGACTACGAGGCAAAAAGTCTCGCGTCTCGAAGTCTCGCGTCATTCAACACTTAAGCAATAATCAATCAACACTTAAACATAAATCATGAGTGAAATTATCCTTTCCAACAGAGTTTTGAACATGGCCGAGTCTGCTACACTAGCCATGACCAACAAGAGCCGTGAACTGAAGGCCCAAGGCATTGATGTCATCAGCCTGAGCATCGGCGAGCCCGACTTCAACACGCCCGAATCGGCCAAGCAAGCCGGTGTCGATGCCATCAACAACAACGACACGCACTACCCACCTGTGCCTGGCACGCCCGCGCTGCGCAAGGCCATTGCCAACAAGCTGAAACGCGACAACGGTCTGGATTATAAGGACACAGACATCCTCGTTTCGAATGGTGCAAAGCAGGCCATCAACAACGTGCTTCTGGCCATCGTCAACGATGGCGACGAGGTCATCATCCCCGCCCCGTTCTGGGTGTCCTACCCTGAGATGGTGAAACTAGCAGGTGGTGTGCCCGTCATCGTTAAGAGCGACATGGCCCACGACTTCAAGATCACTGCCGAACAACTTGAAAAAGTCATCACACCCAAGACCAAGGCTTTATTGATCAATACACCTTGCAACCCCAGCGGCAGCGTTTTCACCAAAGCTGAGTTGACTGCCATCGCAGAGGTGCTGAAAAATTATCCGAACATCATCATCATCTCCGATGAGATCTATGAATTCATCCAATACGAGCACAAGCACGAGAGCATGGGGCAGTTCGATTTCCTGAAAGACCGTCTCGTCCTCGTCAACGGCGTCGCCAAAGGCTATGCCATGACGGGTTGGCGTATCGGCTACATTGCTGCTCCGCAAGCCATCGTGAAGGCCACCAACAAGATCCAAGGCCAAATCACCTCCGGTATCTGCACCATCGCCCAAGCCGCTGCTGCCAAGGCCATGGAACTCAGCCCTGAGAACTCGAAGGAGATTCAAGACATGCTGGCCGCCTTCCGTCACCGCCGCGACACCTTCGTGAAGCTGCTGAACGAGATCCCCGGCGTGAAGTGCAAAACACCTGCCGGCGCTTTCTATGTCTTCCCTGAGATGAAGTCATTCTACGGCAAGACCGACGGCGAAACCGTCATCAAGGGCAGCGACGACCTCTGCATGTGGTTGCTCTACAACGCCCATGTGGCCTGCGTGGCTGGCAACGCCTTCGGCAACGACGACTGCATCCGTCTGTCGTATGCCACGAGCGAGGACAAGCTCATCGAGGCCGTGAAGCGCATCAAGGCCGCTCTTACCAAGCTGCATTGATTAAAAGAATGCTGAATGTGGAATGCTGAATGCTGAATGCAGGACTATGCACATTCAGCATTCAGCATTCCTAATTCCTCATTAAAAAAACAATACCATGATCATCTTATCCACCGCGGCCATTCTCCCCATCTTCAACCAAGCCATTGTCGACTATCATAAGTTCGACGATGTAGACCATTCCTGTGCCAATCCCTACGAAGAAAAGACCATCGAATGGTATCTTTATTATAAGGCGTGGATCGACACGGTGCAGTGGCACTTGGAAGACCTCATCCGCGACCCGAACATCGACCCCGTGGAGGCTCTGGCCTTGAAGCGTCGCATCGACAAGTCGAACCAAGACCGCACCGACATCGTGGAGATGATTGATGGTTATTACCTGATGCTGTTCCAACGCGTTGAGCCACAGCCGAATGCTACGCTCAACACGGAGAGTCCCGCTTGGGCCATCGACCGGCTTTCCATCCTACAACTGAAGATCTACCACATGAAAGCCGAGGTGGAACGCACCGATGTCAGCGAGGAGCACAAGGCCAAGTGTGAGGAGAAACTACGCGTTTTGCAGGAGCAAAACACCGACCTCTGCACCGCCATCGACCAGCTGATGGAATGCTACAAAAAAGGCGAAAAGGTCATGAAGGTCTACAAGCAGATGAAGATGTACAATGACCCCGCATTGAATCCAGTGCTTTACGGGCAAAAATGAAAAAGCTCTTAGTCATTCGGTTCTCAGCCTTGGGCGACATCGCCATGACGGTACCTGTCGTTCACGACTTGGCTATGCAATATCCCGAGTTGGACATCACCATGCTCAGCCGCGAGATGGCGCGACCCTTGTTTGAGCGAATGCCCAAAAATGTGCATTTCTTTGCCGCCGATTTGAAAGGTCGTCACAAAGGTTTGCTCGGGCTCTGCCGCCTTTGGCGCGATGCCCATCTGAGCGACTTCGACTACATTGGCGATTTCCACGATGTATTGCGCACCTCGTGGTTGCGCGCCGAGGGCTGTCTGCGACGCAAGAAAGTGGCCAAAATTGATAAGGGACGCAAAGGCAAAAAGGCCTTGACGCGACAGAAAAACAAGATTTTTGTGCAGCAGGCCACTTCCTTTGAGCGTTATGCCAAGGTGTTGGAACAGTTAGGATTTCCGATCAAGCCACAATTCGTAAAGCTCGACTATTCTGCTTTTTGCGAGACGCAAAAAGCAGACAATGAGACATGGGTGGGCATCGCGCCCTTTGCCAAGCATCCCGCCAAGGTTTATCCTTTGGAAAAGATGGAGCAGGTCATCAAGGCCTTGAGCGAAAGGGATAACACACGCGTCTTTCTTTTCGGTGGCGGAGCAGAGGAAAGCCTGCAGATTAATAGCCTTTGCGGCAAATACAACAACGTGCAGCCCGCCAAAAGCCAGCAAGGCTTGAGAGGCGAGCTTGCCTTGATGGGCCAATTGGACGTGATGCTCAGCATGGACTCCGCCAACATGCATTTGGCTTCGTTGGTGGGCACGAGGGTCGTCTCCATTTGGGGCGGCACGCATCCCTTCGCCGGTTTCCTAGGCTGGAACCAAAAAGCAGAAGATTGCATCCAGTTGGATTTGCCCTGCCGACCTTGCTCGGTGTATGGCAACAAAGCTTGCTCTCGCGGCGACTACGTTTGCATGAACGGCATTACGACTGAAGAAATCATAGGCAAACTAAGCCCTAACTTGAGATGAGCGCCTCCCCCATTGCTGGTATGTTCGACCGCATCTCGCCAAAGTACGATGCGCTCAACCACCTGCTCTCCTTAAATATAGATAAGGTGTGGCGGAGAAAGACCGCCAAATCCGTCGCGAAAAGTCAGCCCAAAACCATTTTGGACCTTGCCACAGGCACAGCAGACTTAGCCCTCGCCTTGGCAAACCAGAATCCCAAAGCACACATCATCGGCATGGACATCTCGGAGAAGATGCTCGACATCGGCAAAGCCAAGGTCGCCCAACGAAAGATGGAAAACCAAATCGAATTGCGCCTTGGCGATGCCGCGGCATTGCCTTTTGAAAACGGCAGCTTCGATGCCGTCACGGTGGCCTTCGGTGTGCGCAACTTTGAGGATTTGGGCAAAGGCCTTTCCGAAATCAGCCGCGTGCTGAAGCCGGGCGGGCAAGCCGTCATCTTGGAGTTCTCGATGCCGGAGAGGTTCCCCGTGAAGCAGCTCTACCGATTCTATTTCAAGCGTTTGCTGCCCTTCATTGGGAAAATCGTTTCAAAGGATAAAGGTGCGTACACCTATCTCCCCAACTCCGTGGAAAAGTTCCCCAAGCCCGAGGATTTCAGTGCGTCATTGGCTTCCTTTGGCTTAGGAAAATGCCAAATCGAACGGCTCACGATGGGCATTGCCACACTTTATATTGCAGAAAAGGAGTAGCATATTCCTTTTTTTTCTATTTTTGTTCCGATTTAAACCGAAACACTATGAAAAAAGCACTAAAGGCCATTGCTTTCGCTATATTGCTCGTTACAACGGGTATTACCGCCAAAGCTCAGTCAGATACCACCGACCTTATGCCAAGCACCAAGATCTATCTGCCCGACTATGACAACAAAACCTTTCATTTCGGTTTCCTCTTGGCATTCAACGAAATGACTTTTGCGCTAAAAACGGTGAATGACTACCCAAGTATCGCCCAGCCTGCCGACTCATGGCCGGGTGGCCAATATGACATATCGAACACACAATGTCTCTATGTTCATAACATAGAGCCGATGCTAACTCCTAGTTTCAGCGTAGGCATCATAGGCGACCTTCGGCTTTGTAACCACTTTAACCTTCGATTTATACCATCGCTGAGTATAGGCGAACGCCGTATGCATTACATTATTGGCATCAAAGATCTTGAAGGCAACATCACCACAAAAAACTTCACCAAAAACTATTATTCTACTTTCGTGGAGTTCCCGCTCAATCTTAAATACAGCATTTTGCGTCATAACAACATAGGTCCTTACCTTATGGGGGGCATCAACCCGAAAATTAACTTGGACCCACTAAAGGCCAACAAAATATGGGATATTAACTCGCAAGGCATCAGTAATAGCTTCATCGATAATTTTGTCACAAAACGCTTCGACTGTGCTGCTGAATTCGGTGTTGGGATAGACCTATATACCAAATGGGTAAAGTTGGGCATTGAGGTTAAAATAAGCGAAGGACTGCTCGACGTTGTCAAAGCCCCAGCCTTCATCTACACCGCTCCCATCGACCGGTTGCGCAACAGAATGTTCCAAGTTTCGATATTGGTCGAATAGTTTTGTTTCATTGTCGCAATAAAAAAAGACAAATAACGTTAAACTACCATTCAAACATTACAAAGCATTGAAAAAAGCATTGAAAATATTGGCTGTCGCGCTTTTGCTTGCCGCAACGGTCGTCCCAACACAAGCCCAGCGTAGGGTTGTCCATTATTTGCCCAAATACGAACAGGAACCATATCATTTCGGATTCCTATTGGCATACAACCAAATGAGCTACACCATCAAGACCGTTGACGACTACCAAAACAGGCCTCAGCCTAACAACTCATGGCCAAACGGTAGCTACAGCATTCCCAACACAAAGAACCTGTACGTCTACAACGTGGAGACCCTACAGACACCCGGGTTCACAGTAGGCATCATTGGTAGCAAAAGATTAGGGCGGTATTTTGACTTGCGTTTCATCCCTTCGCTAAGTTTTAGCGAGCGTCGGTTGCGCTACAAGATCGGCATCCTTGACAACAACGACGAAATGGTGATGAAAGACGTCACCAAATCAATTGGCACCACCTTTGTCGAGTTTCCACTTAATATCAAATACCGCTCAAAGAGATACAACAACATTGGAGCCTATGTGTTTGGAGGCATCAACCCCAAACTCGACTTGGCCTCACAAAAAGACAATAAAGAAACCGACAGCCAAGGCAACGAGTTTATTAATAACTTGGTCACCAAGCGATTCGATATTGCAGGAGAACTTGGTGCGGGATTTGACATCTACAACCAATGGTTCAAGATGGGCATTGAAGTGAAAATGAGTTATGGCATGCTTGACATTGTTAAGAGCGAAGCATTCATTTATACTGCTCCTATCGACCAGTTACGCAACAAATTATTCCAAGTATCCGTCTTGTTTGAATAATTATTGCACATTTATAAGACTATAAATCAATAATTTATAAAAAAGTTGACAATTTTCTATTTAATTTTATTGTTAGTAACGAAATTTTGTCTAATTTTGCAGCGTCAAAAATGACACGAAGTGGTCTCTTCGTCTAGTCTGGTCAGGACGTCAGGTTTTCATCCTGGTAACTCGGGTTCAAATCCCGGAGAGACTACCACCAATTTCCAAAACCCTAACTGATAATCAAACAGTTAGGGTTTTTTCTTTCCCCAAACACCCCCTGCCGTGTCAACCACGTGTCAACCGTTTTCGAGATACGTGTTTCCTCGTGGCACAAAACACCTCTCACAAAGTGCCATCGTTGACACGTTTCACACCTTCCGTTGACACGCCAAAAAATCAAGCCTCTCCCACCCTTCCTCTCACAAACACTCACCAACACCACCCCCTTACGGCATCATTCCGCCCTCTTTTCCTCACGAAACACACCTGAGGAAATTGAGGAAAGTGAGGAAAACGAGGAAAACCCCATCCCGCAAAAAAACGAAAAACTTCTCCCTTTTTTCACCTTGAAAAAGAGAAAAGTCTTACTTTTGTACCCGTATAAGACATAATTAGGGCTTTACGCTCGAGTTTCTCAGCAACGAAATCTGGTAAATTTCAACAAATGGGAACCGAACGATAAGGCCTGCGCCAATAGGCGCAGGCGATCGTTTTCATATTTGGAAGGTTTACCAGAGCCTGTTGCTGATGAAAACGGTGCTGTCTGCGCCTTTTTTATGCCCCAAAAAACATGATATGGACGACGAACACATCATCCAGCGCCTCACGGAACTGAAGGCGCAAATCGCCGACTTCGACGAACGCCTGGCAGGTCTCGACGACCTGCTGGCCGACGGCCTCACCGACGAAGCCATGCACCGCTACGCCCGGGAGCTGTCCAAGATCATCGAAGAGCGTGAGCCAGTACTCAAAGAAATCCGTCAATGGCTGATGCTCCTCGACAAACCAGCCGACGGCGAACATCTGCCGAATTGATGGCCACCCCCTTTCATGTCACCTTATTATATTGCCCATTAGCCGGGTGCTCCAGCATCCCCGACCTGCACAAATCCGCGATGTACCGCTCCGCAGTCTTCTCGCCGATGCCCATTTGGGCAGCCGCCTGAAGATAAGCTGCGCGGTTGAAGGTGTCCGGTAAGGCCGACAGCAAAGCCTGTCGGCTGCCCTCCGTGCGCTGCTGCCTGCCCTGCCTGAAGCGTCGCTCCGTCCTGCGTGGCAGGCTCTGAAACACCGAGGCCGAATGCCGCAGCAGCACCCTCACCATCTCCATGGCCGTGTCAAAGTCCGCATCCGCACACACCAACGCAGCCTCCTTCCGTTCCCCTTCGCCTGTCGGCGGCGGGAAACATCCATCGTCCATCTGCCGCAGCACCGTCAGTATCATCGTAATCCGAAAGAAGATCAGCCCGAGACGGCGCACCGAGGCGATGATGTCGTTGCCAAACAAGGCCGCATATTCCTCCTGCGCTTGCGTGAAGAAGGCGTTGAACCTGCCTTGTTGCTCCCGCTGCAGGCTGAAACGCACCGACTGTTCCGTCAGTGGCTTGTGGAACTGGTAGAAGTCCCTGCCGATTTGCTCAAAGAGCTCATCGGCCGTCGGACCGTCCGAGGCGTCGAACATGTCGTGCCACACGATTTCAGTCGGCATCACGTAGAAGATGAAGCGGCTGAAAAGTCCGTTCTCCGCCGAAGGTATCAGGTTGAAAACCTGCTCCGGCGTTCCCGACAGGATGGCCGAAAACTTCGGCTTCGTGATTTCCACATACTCGTGATCTTTCTTCCGAAGGTACGATATCGCTTCATGGTGGAAAGCCTTCCTGAAGCCGTCCGAGTAGTTCCCCAGGTCCGAGTTGAAGGCGTTGGCCAATGTGTCGCCTTCGGTCTCAAACAGCAGCCCCACGCCGTCGTTCTGCGACAAAGTCTGATACACCACCGTCGCCGTGCTGTTGGCCGGGATGAACAGCGTCAGAAACGGCGGCTCCTGCGGCTCCTCCATGTCGCCGTTCTTCCTGTTGATGACATACTGCACCTGCTGCTGCTTGTACCGCTCCATCGATTTGCGGTATTGCTCCCGCAATTCCCGATGCAGCGGAGCGGCCAAGTGTCGGCACAGCGATAGTCGTCCTTTCCCCGACGACGCGCTGGCCGTCACATACAGGAACAGGTTGGCGAACACCTCCCGACGGTCATATACCCCGTAAACATTCGGCATACAGGCCGAAAACACCGTCAGCGAGCCCAGGATGAGCAAGTCAGCATCCACCTCCGACACGGCATCCGCCACGACGCGTTTCAGGATGCCCGGCAGCTGCGCCCTCACCGACTGCGAGAAAGTGCCGATGCGCGCGGCTTCCATTTTCCTCACTTCCTCATTTTCCTCAATTTCCTCACTTCGTTTTCGTGAGGAAAACGAGGAAGGAGACAAGCCGCCCGCAGCCCACTGAATGCCGTGCGCCTTCGCGATGCTGAACAGCGAGGCGATGCTGATTTCACGGCTGCCGTCACGCAGACAGGCCGAATACTGTCGGTCGGCCTCGGCAGCGTCGTAGCCCGGATAAAAGCGGCTCAGGCGATGGAACAGCTCACGCCCGTCCTCGCCCAGCTCCGACACCAAGGCGAACGCGATGACCAACCAGTCCGAATAACTGGCCGTGATGTCGATGTATGAGGCCTCCACGGCATCCACCACGGCAAGGATGGCCGCCTGTTGCGCCGACACGCCAAAGGCTGGAGAAGGTGCCTTCTTCACCTTCTCCGCGCCCGCAGCGTCCCATTCGGCAGGGTTGAAAACAGCGTCCTTCATAGCAGCGAGGGATTGAGATAGGCTTCCGCATCGTGTGGCAGATAGCAAGCCCGGGAGAGGTTCCTGCAATGCCTGTCCACTTCCACACCGTAGTGGTTGAAGATGTAGTTGTAGAGGCTTGCAAAAAACCTAACCTGGTATTCCCCGAAAGACTCCCCGTCGTTGCCGTAACGGAAGAAGGAATCCGTGAACGAGACCACCCATTTCAGCCCGTCACCCGAGGGGCTGCGAAACAGCAGCAGCGTCTCAAAGTACGGGTCTTCCTTCAAGGCCTCAAACACGGCCTCCACATCCTTCAGATGGTCGAAGTCGAGGCAGATATAGCCAGAGTGCTGGATGATGGCCTTGTCGGCACGGACGGAGAAGATGCCGGAGAAAGTGCAGTAGTCGAACATGTCGGCCTTGTACTGTCGGCGGTACCGCTCATCCTTGATGGCGCGGTACTCGTTGGTACGGTCCTTGGCATAGCTGCAGATGATGTAGTTATACACATCGATCAGGTTCACCACCTGGTAGGGATATTTGTTCGTGATGGGTCGCCTGAAGATGCTGAAGCCTGGCATGTTTTTCAGGTCGCACTTCGGCGACGGCTTCACGGCGTAGTTGTTCGGAGTGCCCCAGAAATACATCGCCGGGGCGTTGGTCTTGTCCATGTTCATGGCCTGTAGTTTTGATAGTGTGAATACATGAAGCGCTCGATGTCCTGGCGCAGGAAATAGGTCTTGTTCTTGATGCGGCTGCATTTCAGTTCACCCTCGGAACACCACTCTTTGAGGGTGTTCTTGGTGATGTGGAGCATGATGAGCAAGTCGGAGAGCTCTATCCAGTCGAACAGCACAGGATATTCCTTCAAATCCTCACTCATCGTCAAGCCCTCCTATCTCCATTTGTTGCCGCTTGGCAAGGATTTGCGCATCGTGCAGCGCATTCTGTTCCTTGCGCGACATGTGGCGGCTTGAAGCAATCCAAGCGTCGATATCGGATTTCTTGAACTTCACGCGTCGCGTGGCCGGGTCTTTATAGAAAGGGAAATAGCCGAGGCTCTTCCAGCGGTGCACCGTCTGAAGCGACGGATGGTCTGGATGGTAGGCTTGCAGTTGCTCGATGGTGAGAAACTCGTCCTTTTTGGCGTTATCGTCGCGAAGCTCTTTGCAGATGTCCTTGATCTCTGCGATGCCGTCGAGGATGTCGCCGACGGCCTTGGGAAGTTGGTCAAAGGTAATGGTGTCTAACATGATGCTTTAGTTTTTGGCGCGGGTCGTCTTCACGGTACCAATAAAGGAAAAACCCACGACGGTTAAATCGTGGGCAAAGATGAGGCCTTGTGTTGGACTATGAATTATACTACAATTGTACGTATAATTAAAAACTATCAAAATCTATCCTTTGTTGGCTCTCACGAGCCTCCACCCTTTTGCTCGCATTCATTCCCTCTCCTTTCTCATAATAGGCTTGCGCAAGGCCGTGGAGCCTGTCGAACACATCCATGAAGTTGCCAGTGCGTTTGGCTGCCGACAAAAGGTTCCTGAGGTGCTTTATCTCCGTGTTGAAGTAAAGTGCCAAATCGTTGATGAAATCCTCCGAGTTGGAAACATACCTGCCATCTGCGGTCTCAAAGATGTGCAGGTCATAGATGATGCGGAACAGCTTCACAAAAGTCGTGACTTGTCGGCTTGAAATCCTGTAGGAACTGTGTATTTCTGCCGTCTCTTTGCGTTCCTTGATGCGCTCGATGGCCGTTCCAACCACCTGGTTCCAGTTGCCATTCTCCCCTGCCACGGTAGCCTGTACCGCCCTCAGCACAGCAATGGCCTCATCCTTCGGCAGCCGCTCCGCCTCGTCAATCAAATGCTGAATCTTCACACTATCCTTGTTGTCGCTCATTTTAATCCCAATTGTCTTTTAAGTCCCATTTCACTAACACGATAACCCGAAAACAATTTCCACCTCCCAATAAAAGACGGCCGAGGACCACTCCTCGGCCACTACTCCAACACAGAAGGACAGCATCGAACAAAAACTTGCAAAGTAAAGATTACAGCCTATTCTTCTATTCATTCCCTGCGGATATGCAAATTTCAATATGCGGCACCTTGGCGGCTTTGGCATTCGAGATCCATCTTGCCGATGCGCCAGGTGAGGCCGAGGCTGACATAACGTGAGTTGTAGCTGTAGCGGTAATCATTGCTGTAATTATTCATCATAATGTCGGGGCTTTTACGCCTTCGCGGGCGCGGCTTTGGAGTTCCATTTTGCCGATGCGCCAGGTGGCACCGACGGTGACGGCACGGCTGCCCCACGTGTAGCTGTAGTTGGACTGGTAGTAGAGGTTGAGGCCGACATTGCCGCTCTGCGCGGTGGCGAGGATGTCTTGCCAGTTGAGGAAGAGCGAGAGTCGGCCTTTGAGCAGGTCGGAACTTGCTCCGAGGTCGAGTTGGAACGAGGGCTGGCTCTTGCTCATCAGCGACAATGCGGCGGTAGAGTAGCGGGCATTGCCGTAGATTTGCAGCACATTCCACAGTTTGCCCGTCACGTTGAGTCGTCCGCTGAAGGTGGGTAGGTGTCGTTTGTCCCATTTGCCAGGGCGGAACTCCATATTGTAATAGTAGTCGTAGAAGTTGGCGTAAAGGCGGATATTCATAAAGGGCTTGGGCCGCCAAGTGAGGTTGGCCTCGGCACCGATGGTGCGGCTATCGCCGATGTTGGCCCACTGGCTGAAACTGACAATGCGGCCATAGTAGGGATGATAGGCTACGTCGCTGAACTGCTGTATCTCGTCGGTGTTGGCGCGGAGATAGCCCGTCAGCCCCACGCTGCCCCATCCTTTGTACATCGTCCAGCCGCCCTCGAGGTTGTGGGTGTGGCTGAAACGCAGGTCGGGGTCGCCGAGTTCATAACTCTCTTCTTCCAGCCAAGCGTAGGTGCTCCACAACCTACAGCCAGGCGAGGTAAAGCGGCGCGTATAACTGAGGGTGAAGTTGTGTCCGTTCTCGGTGGCATAGCTAGCGTGGAACGAAGGAATGAAATCCCAAAACGCCTTGTCAACATCATATTGAGAGGTCTCCACAGGTAGATCGGTGAAGTTTGCCTGCTTCCATTTGCGATAGACACGTACACCGCCCTTGAGGGTGAAACGATGGATTTTCTGCTGCATGGTGACATAGGCGGTCAGCTCGTTGTCCACCATTCGGGTGCTGAAAGTGCGGTCGGTATCGCGCATCCACTGATTGGTGGCGAAGTTCATCGTGTCCCACTGCACAAGCTGCGAATTGCGCCCCAGCACGGCACTCGCTCCAGTCTCCATAATGGTGTTTTGACTGAATGGTTTAGTATAGTCCAGGTTGAAGTTCGTCCACCACGAAAGGTAACGTTCGTTTCGCAGATTGCGCATGTTGTATTGCGACATCACGGTGTATAGGCGTTCCTTGTCGCGCTCGGTGTTCTGGTTATTGTAGTTGCTGTTTATCATAAGGCTAATCTTTTGGCCGAGTGTATCAAGTTGCCGCGAGAGATAAAAGCCGCCAAAGTCGCCCATCCACGGTGAATTGACAAGGTTGTTGGATAGATAACTGTAGTCGCCTGCGTTATAGAGGTATTCCTGTCGTGCGATGTCGTAGTGGCTCTCTTGCTTGACGAGACCTGGGAATATACCACCCCATGCCTGCAAACTGGTCACATTGTCGATATTCCACGACAATTGCACTCCAGCATTGCCGTTGACATGTCGCTGCGTTTCCATACCATCGTATGAGTATTCTGTCGAAAGCGATCCATCGTCGGCATAGAGCCGTCTCTCGTTGTGATTATTGATATTGATGCGCGAGAAAGAGCCGTTGGCCCAAGCTGTGACGCTCACCTTCTCTTTGGCCCAAACGTATGAGAGCCACGGCTGTAGGTAAGGCGTAGTGCTGGCATTGAGGCCGACGGAGAGCAGTTGGTTGAGCTGTACACGCTGGTCGGTAACGATGTTGATGATGGCGCTCGTCGAACCGTAGCGGGCCGAGGGATTGTTGAGCACTTCGACGCGCTTCACGCTGCTGGCAGGCAGGGTCTTGATGTATTGCTTCAACGCTTCGCCGCTGAGGTTCGAGGGCTTGTCGTTGAGCCAGATGGTTATGTCGCTGCTGCCGCGCAAGGTGATGTTGCCCTCAGGGTCAACCTCCACGCCCGGGGCGTTCTGTAACGCATCGGCCATAGTGCCGGTCTGCACGCTGGGGTCATCCTCCACGTGATAAAATACCTTTTCACCGTCAGCACTATAGAGCGGACGCTGGGCAGTGACGCTCACGGATTGCAGCGAAGTGCTGTTTTGGAAAATTTCAATCACACCCAACGCTGTTTCGGACTGTACGTTGAGGTGCTGCCAGTAGGTGTCGTAACCCACCGCCGAGATGCGTAGCAAGTAGTCGCCTTGTTCCACTTTAGAAAAAAGCATCGCGCCTTGGTCATCAGTAGTGCTCCCATAGACAAACATACTGTCAACCGTCCGAAGCAACGCGCAATTGCAAAATGCCATTGGGTCTCCACTATTCGCATCGCGAAGCGTGCCAGATACTGAGTAAGATTGGGCTTGACCGAAACTGTAGGTTAATACCGCCAAAAGAATAAGAATGTGCTTTTTTATCATATACGTCATGTGTTTGTTTGGGCTGCAAAAATATCGTCTCATATCAAGAAAGTCCTTACCCTAAAGAGTGAAACAGCCGATGGCATACGAAAAACTACCCGAAAGGGTAGTCAATAAAAACGACATAAAGCCGTTACTATGTCAAAGACTAACAGCAGTTATGACTCAAATTTACGACTTCTTCATAGATAAAAATCGAGTGGACGGCATTACGGAGGCCGACTATGAACGTGTGTGGCCCAAGATTGAGGCGGTGGCCGCTGCCGCAAGAACCTCAACCAACAACATCTATATTATCGACTACTTCAAACGCAATTTCCTGTATGCTTCGGAGAACCCGTTGCTGGCGCCCATAGGGCTGAAGGATATGGGCTACGCCCTGTACCTCAACTATGTGCCCAAGGAGGAACAGACGATGCTGCTCGAAATTAACCGTGCGGGCTTCGAGGAGTTTTCGCGGATAGACGTGGCGGAAAAGATGGACTTTGTCATCAGCTATGATTTTCACTTTATACAAAATGGTTGCAGTCGTATGGTCAATCATCGGCTTACGCCGCTGGAACTGAATTCAAAAGGACAGTTGTGGCTTGCACTCTGTTCGTTCTCGCTCTCACCGCGTAAGGATTTCGGCTATGTGAGGATGTGGCGTGTGACGGGAAGCGGCAACGGCATCGTGAGCAACCACGACGTACGCGAGTATTCGTTGGCCGACGGGAAGTGGCACGACAGCGTTCCCGTTGTCCTCACAGAAACCGAACAAAATCTGCTGGTGATGTCGGCGCAAGGCTACACAACCGAAGAGATTGCCGACCGCCTTTTCCGCTCAGTTGACACGATGAAATACCACCGCAAGAAACTATTCCGCAAGCTCGGTGTCGAGACCATCTGCGCAGCCCTTGCAGCCGTGATGAGCTGCATCGTGATGTGAGTTGGCACTATACGGTGAAGATTTTGAAACGAGCGGATTGGAGATATGAAAAATCAGCAACCCAAGCCTTTGCTACGAATTATGGGCTGATATGAGGAATCAAACAAGGAATCTTTGAATTTTCATAGTTGAAAATCCATCAAACTCAATCAAAAATCTATCACTGTCATGCCGTTTGTTGGTTTCTGCAAACCATTTTCTACAACAATTTTCAATTAGTCGGATAATAGTATTGCGAAACAAAGGTTTATTACTATCTTTGCGGTCGGAAAAATCTGCAATTATTCCGACCAAAATTGACTAAAAAATAGCTATGCAAGACGCTGTAATTAAAAAGATTAGAAGCAAGATAACCCACGACAAGTTTGGAGAGGTGTACTTCGTATCATCTTTCCCAAAATATGACGTGGAATATGTCACAAAATTGCTGGCCGCCTTTGAGAAGGAAGGGCTAATTATCCGTATCGCCAAAGGGGTCTATGTCAAAGCTCGAAAAACCCGCTTCGGCATCCTATATCCTTCTGCCTTTGAATTGGTGACGGAGATAGCCAAAAGGGACAAAGCTGTAATCATCCCGACGGGAGCCACCGCTGCAAATCGTCTTGGCTTCTCTACCCAAGTCCCCATGAACACAAGTTTCCTGACAACTGGGTCTAGCCGGAAGCTGAAGCTTGGCAACCGTACCGTCACCTTAAAACACGGGGCACCAAAGAATTTTGCCTTTCGTGGTAAGTTAATGCGGGAACTAGTACAGGCATTGCGTAGCATTGGTGAGAACAACATCACACAAGAAGACGAACGGCAAATTGCAAAGCTGCTGGCAGAATCGTCGGAAAAGGACACCATAGAACAGGATTTGCTTTTGGCACCTGTATGGATGAGGCAACTCATCAAAAGAAACACGAAAGGTCAGGACAATGAGTAAATGGATAGATTTCTCAATAGACGAACGCGAGGCGATGATACTGGCGGTCAGCCAGGCAAAGCAAATCGATGAAGCAGCTGCCGAAAAGGATTGGTGGGTGACCGCCGTCCTTTATGCCCTGTTTCATACTAGTATTAGCAAATATCTTTTGTTCAAGGGCGGCACAAGTCTCAGCAAAGGTTGGAACATCATCAATCGCTTCAGCGAGGACATCGATATAGCACTGAGCCGTGATTTCTTCCTGAATGTAAGGAAGCTAAAATGTGCAGAGTGCCTTACACACAAACAGATACACAAAATGCGTGAAAACGCACAAGACTATCTTTTTGGCGAGTTCAAGTGGGAACTTGAAACCAAGTTTAACGAATTGGGGCTTGATGTAACAGTGCTTAGCGACAACGAAATACTGGACGAGAACGGGCAACCGCGTGACGTACCTCACGATAAAGACCCATCCGTCCTTTATGTGTTTTATTCCTCACTTTACGACGACAATGCCTCATACGCCCAGCCGGTTGTCAAAATAGAGATAAGCGTTACCTCTATGGCTGAGCCATTTGAGATGAGGCGCATATCATCGCTGGTCGCACAGGTGTATGAAGGCGAAAATGTCGATTCCGATTTCATCCAAGACATCCCCACTGTCAGCCCCACAAGAACATTTTTGGAAAAAGCCTTTTTGTTGTGCGAGGAATACCAGAAGGCCGAACCCAGGACAACTAGGATGACACGCCATTTTTACGATTTGGAGAAGCTGATGCAAACCCCATATTGCGAAATGGCGCTAACCGATGCCAAACTATATCATGAGATAGTCGAGCACAGACGCAAGTTCTATCATGTAGGCTATGTGGATTACGACAAAGATATGCCGTCCAACATCCAGCTAGTACCCACCGAAGCCTTGATGTCCAGTTTTGAAGCCGACTACAACGAAATGAAGAAGAGCTTCATCTACGGCCAATCCCTCGACTTCGCAGATTTAATCGCCCGTATCAAAGAACTCCAAGAACGATTTCGAGCAATAACCAGTTAAACTCAAACAGTCCGAAGAATTCCGCATCTCAAAAAACAGACTCTATTTTATTATTCCGATTACTTATTATTACCACATAATCGGATGCGCTATTTTAAAAGCGATTAGCAGTTCTTGTTTCATATGTGGGAATTGTCTGCTCGATGTATTCAGCAATTTAATCGCAACACCCCGATCAAGTTGCTTGAACAAAGTGGTCAACAAGTTATCCGCAATCAAACCGTCCGCTGTGGTTTTAAACTGTTTACTATATAAATACGAACAGAAATTAAGAACTACTTGATAAAGCGACGGACAACACGACAAATTTTCTCTACATTGAGCAAATGTTGACACGTCCCCTGCGCTATGCTTTTCATACTGGTTTAACACATAACCCAAATCCAAATCGCAACCATATATATTTGACTCCATAAAGAAGGATGCGACTGTATTGTACTTTTCCCTATAAAAGGTATAGATTAGATAATTTACGTCAGATACAACCATCCCATTCCCCATAGTTAGAATCATCGCTAAATCTTCTGAAACAAAAGCGCGGTTTTCTTGTCTCGCCAATAATATGCTTTGGAACACAAGAGTCAAATACCGAGACTTGTTAAAAATCGTATCTGTATCCAGCTCAACCATCTCATGAGCAACTTCTACTTTAGTTTTCTCCTTTATCCATTTTAGCAAGCCCTGCAAACGGGTCAAATACCATGTTTCACCATTTTTAATAGTTATTGGAGCAAGCATGTCTGCAACCTTTTGGTAAATACCAGCAGGCATGGCATGCGTTTCTCTAGCAATGGAGTCTTCTATAAGGTTAACAACACCTCGCGATACTATCATTGGGAAAGGATAGTCAAACCCATATTTCAAATGCAGTTCATATAATATAATCACCGTCGGTAGATCAAGAACAAACTCCAGCTTTTCAACGTCAACACCCCTTTGTTTATACAACATGTTGAAGTCAGCGATTTGGACACTGTAAACCTTAAAATCTCCAAAAAGATGATTATAAAACTCCGCAATAACTTCATGCCCATTAAAAAAATTGATGATTGTTGTTTTCCCGTTTCTATAGTCATCCAACATCTGATTATGAGCTGCCAACCAGCGTTCGTCATGTCCAGCCGCTTTGGCTAATGAACCCAAAAGATTTTCAGGCTCTAAATCATCTATAGTAAACGAAAAAGCCGTCTGATACTTGTTCTCGTGTATGTCTTTATAAACATCTTCTAAAAGTTTATAAAACTTGTTATGAATGGAGACAATTTCAAAAGTCTCCTCTTTTCCCATCCGATCTTTCGCAGAAACTATATCGCCAACTTTCTTCCCTATCATACATGTAGTCCGCTGACCTTCAACAATGAAATCCGACAACAATGCCCCGTTATGTTTATAAGCCACATACAAACCATACTCTACTGTCTCGTACTCTTTTCGTATGACAGCCCCCGCTTTAGGATTCATACAAGCTTCATGGAAGAGCAGGTTTAATTTTTCACTGAAAGGTAGTGAGCGAATGCTATCATACAAAAACTCAACTGCCTCGTCAACCAAATCGGACAACAATAAAACATTAAAAACTTGATCTACTTCTTGCTCACGGATTTTGTATCCTCCTAATTGCTTTGACATTTCCTTAACCTTGTTAAAATGCCCATTCTGATATTGCATCAAAAGAAGACAGACAAAATAAGAAGAATTGTTCGGATCCAACCGATGAAGAGCTTTCGCAATTTCCAGCATCCTATTGAAATCCTCTTCCTTTTGGGCCAATAAGTATTCTTCCACAAGCCAAGTTGGATTCTCAGCGAAACCACCTTCCCTCATCTTCCTCAGAAAGGTATCAAGCCGCATATAAGAACGAGTTTGTTTTAAAAGTGAGAAATAGATGCTGCTGCTGACATCCACACAGCCGTCTCGAAGGCAGCTCTCACTCAAGTCCAATGCTTCTTGTGTTTTGCCTGCGGCATTCAAAGCGACAGCAACGAAAGGCCTCATCGGAAAGACTATATGCAGCTCATTCTCAATAAGAAAATCCACATCTACCGCATCTCTTCTCAATGAATTCAAGATTTCACGATAAGCTTTTGCATTGGTCTCTCCTGTTACATACACCTTGTCAGCGTATTCTTTCAAGTAATCATAATGATCCAGCAACGCAACCAGCAGGAAAACGAGCATTTGCCCAGGCATTTCTACATTCTTTTCAACAAGTAATTTTAAGGTCTCTAATGCATAATCCCTATCAGCGGAAGCTACAGATAAGTAAAAACGGAGATTATAAATGCCACAGTCGGTTAGTATTTCAGGTTCATTCAAGTAAGCCTTTGCTTCGTCATACTGCTCTTCACGAGCCAAAAACAACGCATAAGAAAGTTGCTTGAACACAACAAATGGTTTTAAGGATTTGCAATCATGCAACTTTTTCAGCAATTCTACGTCTTTCTTTATTCTATAACTTGTAATTATATTGAACAATCTAACATTAGGACTAATATCACCAAGTTCGGTTTTACCAACCAGAGTTAAGAACTCACTAGACAACTTATTAAATTCTATACATGCCGGCCCAGCTGCCACATCACCCATAAAGCCCTCAGCATTCCACTCGGGTATATACCTGTTTGTCAGCACCGACAAATTAAAAAGCCACAACGAAATGTTCTCTAACGTGAGGCTTTTCAGAGTCTGTACTTCATAAGTTTGAATATTAACACCCAACGATTTTTCATTATTTCCTATTTGAGTCGAGTTAGCCAACACGGCAATTCTGTCGATGTCCTCCGGAAGTGAATTAAATGCGATTTCCAGATTTTCGGAAAAAAGCAAATCAGGCACCCATGCCCAAATATTCTTTCGATCTATCTGCTTAAGTTTGGCTGCCATCTGTATGCATTTATCCTTTTCCTTTTTTATGCAATAAACATAAACTTTTCCAGCCACAATGTCAGGATCATAAACACCTCCATTGTAAGTAGAATTGTCTACCATCTCCTGAAAAGCAAGATCGTATTCAGAAATGCAGCTTTCTTTGTTTACATATCGAGAGCAACAACCTCTATAATAATCGATACGAGCAAGCGTCTTCCTATCCTCTCCTTTAATGTCCTTTCGTAGATTGGAAAGAATCTCGTGAGCTGTTTTTACATGTAGATTCTCTATTAAGGGTTGTAAATCTGCCGCTGCTTTTCTAATAGTTTCAGAAGGCTCTGCTGCGAGCATAGCTTTAATATCTCTAACATCCTCCCGCAACTCCATGACTCCTGCATGAGTTTCTTCTCTTTGACGCTCTTCTTTTTTGATTTTCTTACGGCAAAAAATACGTCGAGCACCACCCTTGGTCGCATCCGTTAAAACTGAAATACCAAGAGGTTCAAGAATCTTTTCTAATATAAAAGTCCAGATAGCTGCCATAATTTGCAATTTTTGACCATAAAATATAATACAATTATTCTTCAACTCTTCAGAAAAGCAATTATTTCCTGACCATGTTTTTCGATGGCATTTCTCATACCTCCTATGAACAGCATCATCTGATTATTATCAGACACCATTGGGCCTGACAAAGACAAATTCTTGAAATGCTTCCAAACATCCCAATCATAATGTACTATTCTCTTCACAAACATCATAGCTTCAATATTGCCGTTACCAACATCAAAGTAATGTTCAAAATCTCGCGGTCGTAAGTCCATGTCTGTTATGGTTTTCGTATCGTCAAATTCTAAATCCTTAATAAATTCGGCTAGATTCCAATAGTCTATCATCACCACCCGGCAATTCTCGTCATGTGCCTGATGCATTCTGTAGAGCATCTTGTTGATATAATAGTCACCGAAAGAATAACCAGCTATCAAAATACTACGATTTCTATATATGCTTTGGAAGAAATTATCACGGTAAGCATCATAAGGCAAACAAGTTACTTTTTCAGTCTTGTTGAGTCCTGTAATAATCGGGCCTTGAACAATAGCGCTTCCGTCTTGAGTTGTAGCAGAAGAGGAATATGCCCCTTGCCATTTATTATAGGCAGTATCCTTATCCGGCCATTTGTACATGTCCTGATGGTCATAGTCGTATGCATCAAGGTTCATATTCACATCATCATAACGGTCGTTGCCATAGAGTATGCATCCATGGATATGATTGATGGTTGACAAACCTTTGACATTCTCCATCAGCTTTTTAATATTAAAACGTTGGAACCCCTCCTGTTCTGGTATTTTATCATAGCCATCCTCAAACTCTAAAAGGCTCTGCTCAATAGTCGTATCATAGTTTAAGTTAAACAAATCCCAACTATGCTCATTGAGCTTCCAGAACGAACGATACCAATCATTTTCAGCATCAGCAAACACATCATCATATTTCCTTATGCACTTGGTAATTGTACCAATCATATGACGAAATGCATGATAAAGATCATCTTTCTTGAAAATAAAATTACTTGTCACAAAAGAAGCAAACTTGTTAGTATGAATGGGGGCAGTATGCTTATCCCAACTACGTTCATATGTTTCCAAAGTTTCCAACAAGAAGAACAGAATCTCGAAATGCACCTTTGCAGCACTATGCGGATCTTTAGGGTCTAATGGATTAGGATGATAGCTTTGACAAGCCCTTTCATAAATGTCGTTCAGTAAAGTCACTTCACGATCTCCACTCCCAATTTCAATCGTTTTGGGGGGATTGTTCAATATCTCATTCGTGATATTCTCAGTTGTGGGTCTGAAACCATCCTTGCTCTTCAACTCCATGCATGCCCCAGCGCCAAGCAAAACTGTAATTCGCTCATCCTTTTTCTTATCTAAACAAAGTTTCTTAAAACACATATAACATCCGTTTTTGAACAACCTATTTAATATTTTTATCTTTCAAACATAAAAAATCCGAAACAATGGTGTATGCGCAATCAGTTCCCTCCCATGGTCTGTCAAAGCACTCAGCCTTTGCATATTCTGAATCCTGACACATATAATACAATGGGCAGACAAAAAGTCTATCTTTATCAACAAAGCTAAAATACAAAGCCTCTTGTGCTATCAATTCCAACACATCTGCCGATGCTTCGTCTTTATTTTCTCCACTTCCTTTAGGATAATAATAACCATGATTTGATGTTTGAATATAGGGAACACCATAATATCCGACAAGGTCAGTAAAGTCTTTTTCCGAAAAAGGCTCATTGTCGTATAATACCGATAAAAAAGGATAATGTTGGCCGTCAAGTCTCACCTTTTCCAATGCCGTCGCAATATAATCCAATGGTGAGACAAGATTTGTTTCCAATCTCTTTTTAAAGCCATCAACCATCTCATTGAAAAAGTCCACCATTGATTTCCTCTCACCGCGCCAAGTCACAACTTCCTTTGTATGCACAAATTGATCAAACAACTGAAACCCATTCATGTTAGGATTTTTCTCAGCTTCTTGCAACAATTCAATCAAACAACTGCCTGGTGACATACAGAATAGGCTTGCATGACAACAGCATATTAATTTTCTCACATCTCCTGCCGTATTTTTAAAATGCTTTTCGGCAAGTTTACGGACTAAATTATAAGGCACATCATCGTGTACAACTTGCGAATCCAACAAACTTTGATACAGCGCCGCCATACTCTCCTTGATAATATGAGCACCAAGTTGTATCGTTTTTTCTTCCCCATTATCCAAGGTAAAGGTCACATCAACTCGAATCTCATTTTTCATATTATTAACAACCTTAATCAAATCATACCGAATAGGCTTGGTATCATCAATATTCCAATTATAGTAACCAGTTGTACCATTTCCATGGTTCACATATTTCTTCTTCCTTTCAAGTGTTTCCGTCAGTGGTACAGTAAATGGACGCTTAATCTCCTTTGCTGCATACACAGCTTTTTTGAACTGAATGATTACATCATAGTTGTAAATACTATTATACAATCCCCAAAGCGTTCCAATATTTTGGATATAATGTGTATATTCATGCAAAACAGTACCTTTATCTTTATCCTCTGCAATTCTTGAAATATCCATGTCGAAACCGCCATCAATATAGATGTGAAAGAAAGAATTGGAATAAAAGCCTTTTAAGCTACTCTCCAAATCTTTTTGATAATCGTATTGCACTGATGTGATCATATAATTGTCGTTTTACATCTCAAAATCCATTTTCATTGTTCAACTTTCCGCCCTCCTAATACATAGAACAAGCGTATCCATTGACTTCAAGTATGCGGTGCAAAGTTAGATAATTATTTTCATTTCAATTTTTGTTTTAAAAAGAACTCAGATAATATACTGCACCCCAACAAAGAAACAGTCTTTTATTTAAAGAAAGCATTTTAGCATCACCATCCCCATCCCCGCCAAGGAGTTCCGCGCCGCGCCGAAGCCTTTGTCTTGTGCCTGGCAGTGCTCGGTCGCTGCCATTCCGCTACAGGCACGGTTCGTACCTCTCTGTGCCTTCCGCTCCATTAACGCGCCCGGCATTGCCATTCCCAATCCTACAGGCATCGTCGAGGCGCTCCACATCGTGTTTGTCCCGCCAGCCGCACAAGGCCTGCTGCTGCCATTCGCCGCTACGGGCGCTCACGGGCGTTGCCAACGCTAACGAACTCCCTCAGCTTCTACAAAGGTCCGCGCCCTGACAACTACCTTTCGCTCCGTCGGGCAGACGACGCTTCCGTACCTCCAGCGTCGTCTGCTCGCTCCGCTTTCAGTCCGTTGTCAGGACGCTGGCTCTACCACCGCCTAAAAGCTTTATGATGAGAATAAGCCACACCCGCCGCAGTCGGTCGCCCGTCACCCACCCAAAAACGCCTGTGGACTCCACTCCGCGGCCAATACCAGCAGCCGCACCCCGTAAGAGGGTACCGACCCATCACTATAAGTCCCATCCGTCCTATAGCTCCCATCATTGGTTTTTACCGACCAAGCCGCCGCTGTCACGGTTTTTGCAAGGCTTGGGCTTTAACCTTGCCTCCCCCAAGCTGTGCGGTAATGCCGCCGTTCAGGATGCTCGTCCTCGTTCCTGCGGGCGAACACTCTGCCCGTCGACAACACCGCCCAGCGCCGCGCGACGGCCTGCCAATGCTTCTAAAAGCGCCGCAGGCGAGAGTCGTTAGCGGCAAGGCAGCATAAACAACTTTTCTTTTTGCCTTAAACGCCGCTAACGACACTCGTCTCCTGCGGCTTATTGGTAATGGAAAGTCTCTACTTCTCTGAAAGTCTAATGAAAGGCCGTCGCGCCTTACCCACGACTTAAGCTTTATGATGGGCAAAAAAACCGCGCCAGCGGCTGACCTAACTACTATCTTAAAGCTTCAACGAACTTGAAAGCCCTCGTTCGTTAGCACGAAAGCACGTTAGGACGGAAAACAACTCCTAACTTCAAACTCCCAACTATTAACTTCTACCATCCAAGCCGCCGCTGTCACGGTTTTTGCATGGCTTGGGCTTTAACCCTGCCTCCCCAAAGCTGTGCGGTCAAGCCGCCGAGCAGGGTGGCTATCCTCGTTCCTGCGGTAGACCACTCTGCTCGTCGACATCACCGCCCAGCGCCGCGCGACGGCCTGCCACCACTTCTAAATCGCCCTGGGCAAGAGTCGCAGCGGTCGCGGGCTTCATGTATTTTTCTTTTAGCCCTTGCTCCGCTGCGACACATGCCCGGGGCGGCAACATGTTATTTGGAAAGTCTCTACTTCTCTTAAAGTCTAATGAAGGCCGTCGCGCATTACCCACAGCTTGGGCTTGATGATGAGCAAAAACACCGCGCCAGCGGCTGACTCAACTGCTATCATTTGGTTTTTACGAGTTTAAAAGCCATCAATGCTATAATATTGACAACCCAGGTTCTTATTATTCCTTTTCTTTTCTATCTTTGCAAATTGAATAGATGAAAGAAAACAAGCTACATAAATCACCGTAATTGACCCATATATATTTAATCAAAAAGCCAATTAACACGAACGAGTCGGTGAATACAAATAAAGCAATGAGTAGAACTCTCATTATAATATAATAATTATCCATAAATAAATGTATTTAATTCTTATTATTTCCTTATGAAATCAAAATGCCTTCAAGTTGTTGAATGCATTTTGATGTTCTAATTATATAGAAACTTTTCGTTGTTTCCAAATTAAAAGTTAATTTTTCTGAAAAAATAATCCTTTATTGTCCAGTAACTAACAATTCAAAAGACTAAGTAACAAAGCATTAGTATTTCACTATAAAAACAAATCATCTTCACCGCACAGCCCACCCAATAAAAAACCGAGGGGGAAATCGGTGTTCCCTGCGTCGCCGCTTCTTGCGCCTGCCTTGGTGTGCGCAAGGCTATAACGAGCGCTGATGAAAACAAAATGCTGAGCTCCTTCGTCGTCCGCTTTTGCTTTCATCGGCGGCCTTGCGCAACACCGCCGCTTCCTTCGTCTGTCCCGCGACAAGCGTTCCGCTGCGCTCCACTGGCGCGGCTCCAGACGAGCGTCAGCGGCTCCAAGGCCAGCCGCTTTCGTGGCTCCTTGCTC
>Ga0247610_10000206_pt1 | contig 97378 bp, 79 predicted proteins | sample 174DNAGHGhighgp2_FD_193483 | JGI IMG/M metagenome (GOLD analysis project Ga0247610, IMG submission 193483) | Sheep rumen microbial communities from Palmerston North, Manawatu-Wanganui, New Zealand - 1742 DNA GHGhigh gp2 | ecosystem: Host-associated > Mammals > Digestive system > Stomach > Rumen... | reverse complement strand
AGAAGCTCCTCAACTGGAAAGCCCTCAAGGAATATCGTGAGCGCGCCCTGAATCCGGAACACCCCGTGACCCGCGGTACCGCCCAGAACCCCGATATCTACTTCCAGACCAGAGAGTTGCAGAACAAATACTACGACGCTCTTCCCGACATCGTCGCCAAGTACATGAAGAAGATGAGCAAGATCACGGGTCGTGAGTACGCTCCCTTCACCTTCTACGGCGCAGAAGATGCCACCGACGTCATCATCGCTATTGGCTCCATCACCGATGTCATCAAAACCGTCATCGACAAGGAGAACAAAGCCGGCAAGAAGCTCGGTCTCATCAGCGTCCACCTCTATCGTCCGTTCAGCGTGAAATACCTCATGGCTGTGATGCCGAAGAGCGTGAAACGTATCTGCGTTCTCGACAGAACGAAAGAACCCGGTGCCAACGGCGATCCGTTGTACCTCGATGTGGTGGAAGCTTTCAAGGATGCTGCCAAGAGACCGATGATCATTGGCGGTCGTTTCGGCCTCTCCTCCAAGGACACCACCCCGGCTCAGGTTCTCGCTATCTACAAGAACCTCGCCTCCAACAAGCCGATGAACCAGTTCACAGTGGGTATCAACGACGATGTCACACACCGTTCCCTCAAGGTTGGCAAGGAAATCTCCATCCTGCCGAAAGGCACATTCGAAGCCAAATTCTACGGTCTCGGCGCTGACGGTACCGTGGGTGCCAACAAGAACTCCATCAAGATTATCGGTGACAACACCAACAAATACAGCCAGGCATACTTCGATTATGACTCCAAGAAGTCTGGCGGTTACACCTGCTCCCACCTTCGTTTCGGCGACCAACCCATTCTGGCTCCTTACCTCGTGGGTACGCCCGATTTCGTGGCCGTCCATGTTCCTTCTTACCTGAAGAAATATGACTGTCTGCGCGGTCTGAAGAAGAACGGTACGTTCCTCTACAACTCTCCGTGGAGCGTGGCCGACACCAAGAAACATCTTCCCGACTTCGTGAAGAAATACTTGGCCCTCAACAACATCAACATGTACATCATCGACGCTACGAAGATCGCCGCTGAGATCGGTCTGGGCAACCGTACCAACACCATCCTGCAATCCGCATTCTTCAAGATTTCCGGCGTCATTCCTTACGACCTCGCTGTTGAGCAGATGAAGAAATTCATCGTGAAGTCTTACGGCAAGAAGGGTGAGGATGTGGTGAACATGAACTATGCAGCCGTGGATCGCGGCGGTGAAATCACCAAAGTCGAGATCCCCGCTGAATGGGCTAAGCTGGAGTGCAGCACGGACTTCGTGTTCGAGAGCAACCCCGACGATCCCGAATTCATCAACAAGGTGATGCGCCCGATGGTGGCACAGTGCGGTAACGACCTGCCTGTCAGTGCCTTCAAGGACATCGTTGATGGTACATTCCCGGCTGGTACGACCGCTTACGAGAAACGCGGTGTCGCTACCGTGGTTCCGGAGTGGGATCCCACCAAGTGTATCCAATGTAACCAATGTTCCGTAGTTTGTCCTCACGCTGCCATCCGTCCCGTGGTGATGACCGACGCCGAGATGAAGAAAGCTCCGAAGGCCATGACTGCTATCGACATCAAGGCTCCGAAGGAACTCGCCGGCATGCACTTCCGTATGCAGGTTTCCGTCATGGACTGCACCGGTTGCGGCAACTGCGCCGACGTTTGTCCTGCCAAGGAGAAAGCCCTGACGATGAAACCGTTCGAGAGCCAGCTCGGCGAAGCCAAGAACTGGGAGTACGGTCAGAAGAAGGTTACCTACAAGGACAACCTCATCGACAAATTTGCCACCATCAAGAACAGCCAGTTCGCACAGCCTCTGTTCGAGTTCAGCGGTGCTTGCGCTGGTTGCGGTGAGACTCCGTATATCAAGACCATCACGCAACTCTTCGGTGAGAGAATGATCGTGGCCAACGCTACGGGTTGTTCTTCCATCTACGGTGGTTCTGCGCCTGCTACTCCGTACTGCAAGAACTGCAGAAGCGGCAGAGGTGTGGCTTGGGCCAACAGCTTGTTCGAAGACAACGCCGAGTTCGGTCTCGGTATGGCTACTGGTTACCGCAAGCTGCGCAGCGACTTGCGCAAGAAAGCTGAGGAACTGGTCGGCGTGACCGCTTTCGACTGGATGCGCGAGGCTACCCAGAAGTGGCTCGACACCTACGATGACACCGTTGCCAACAGCGTTGCCACCGACGAGTTTGTGGCTGCTTTGGAGAAGGCCATCCTGCCTATTGACAATTGCATCGATTTCTGGAAATCCGAGGGCAAGAAAATTTACGGTGCTGAAGTGGCTGCCCAAAAGTTGGAAGAAGCCATGAAGGCTAAGAAAGCCGGCAGCCCCATCTGTCCTTGCCACGGTTGCGAGCTTGAGTCTGAACTGTTGGCCAACAAGGATTTCCTGGCAAAACGCAGCCAGTGGATCTTCGGTGGTGACGGTTGGGCTTACGACATCGGGTTCGGCGGTTTGGATCACGTGTTGGCCAGCGGCGAGGATGTCAACGTGCTCGTGCTCGACACGGAGGTTTACTCCAACACCGGTGGTCAGTCTTCAAAGGCCACTCCGGCAGGTGCTGTCGCCAAGTTTGCCGCTTCCGGTAAGAAGGTGCGCAAGAAAGACCTCGGCATGATTGCCAAGAGCTACGGCTATGTGTATGTGGCACAGGTCGCTATGGGCGCTTCTCAGGCTCAGTACTTCAAGGCCATCAAGGAAGCCGAAGCTTATCCGGGACCGTCATTGGTCATCTGCTACGCTCCTTGTATCAACCACGGCATCAAGGTCGGCATGGGTCGTTCCCAGCACGAAGAGGCCAAGGCCGTCGAGTGCGGTTACTGGCACCTGTGGCGTTTCAACCCTGCCGAGGAAGAGGCCGGCAAGAACGGTTTCCACTTGGACAGCAAGGAACCCGACTGGAGCAAGTTCCAAGACTTCATCATGGGCGAGGTCCGTTACAACAGCCTGTTGAAGACCTTCCCGGAAGAAGCCAAGGAGCTCTTCGCCAAGACCGAGCAATTCGCGAAACTGAGATATGAAGGGTATAAGAAGTTGAGCGAAGGGAAATAATATTGTAGGGGCGTATCGCATACGTCCACTCTGTAGAGACGTTTCATGAAACGTCTCTACAATCCCCCAAACCGGGCGTTGACCGATTGCGGTCGGCGCCCGGTTTTTCATATCGGATTATTTTGTAGTTTTGCGGGGTTAAATTTATATGGATATGAAAAACGTTTTGTCTGACATAAAACATCTTGCCTTGTCGGTGGTTCCCACAGGGGGCGCGGCGTGGCTGTACGGGTCGCGCGCCCGTGGGACAGCGCATCGCCATTCCGACTGGGATGTTCTGCTCATCTTACAGAAAGACACGCTTACCCAAGCTGATTACGACACCGTGAGCTATCCTTTTGTGCTGCTTGGATGCGAATTGGGCGAGGAAATCAATCCTATCCTTTATACGGAAAAAGAATGGGAATCATATCAGGCAACGCCATTTTATGAAAACGTCCAACATGATGCTGTAAACCTATTGTCATGAATCAGGAGGAGAAACAACGTCCGCACCCATTCCGGAATGATTTCGCAGTTCAGCCAGCATTTCGTGAAAACGGGCATCGTCTCTTGGGAGGCGGCAGTTTACTTGCCCGATTATTCCAACTCCGGCAGAAAGCGGACTACAATTGCGCGTACGATGTTACGGAAGATGAAGCAAAAAGTCTGGAGGAACCAGCGCATCGTTTTGTGGAGAAGATTGTTGAACTTATTGAGAAATAGATATTATCGTATATTAGATAATAGGTATTAACGAAAAAGCAACGAACAAAAGAAACAGACTAAAAGACCATATATATTATAGATAGCGTTTGTGGCTATCCTTGAACGTCAAAAATGAAGTATCAACGAAAAGAGAGAAATATAGAAAGAAAAGTAAACTAACATATTATTAATCATAGCGTTTGCTATTTATTCGGTATCATTCTGGAACGTGAGAAATTTTAGATAAAGTTATACCTCGAATAAGTCAGTAAATGCCTGCGCCAAGCGTGGGCTTTTGGCTTATCTGGTATAACGGGCAATTCTCACGGCCTCAGAATGTGGATAATGTCAAAGTCCACGTTTTTTTGTCCGAAGGGTTGCCCGAATTCCGATAAAAAGCCAAACGCCAAAATGAAAGCGTATGGCAAAGGCAGTCAAACAACACGGGCGGGTATATACGCCCGATTATTTGGTCAAGGTGATCCTTGATTTTGGAGGATATGATAAACCAACCATCCTCAAAAAACACGTCATTGACAATAGTTGCGGTGACGGTGCTTTCCTCACAGAAATTGTTGGGCGATATTGCGCATTTTTTCTTACCCAGAAACAGGATTTATCCAAGTTGAAGCATGAATTGGAGACCTATATCCATGGTATAGAATTAGATGCCACGGAATGTGATAAATGTATCCTAAATCTCAACAAAGTAGTTGAAGAATATGGCATATCTAAAGTGAAATGGGATATTACCAATGCCGACACGCTAACCGTTGATCGTTTCAATGCGAAAATGGATTATGTGGTCGGTAATCCGCCTTATGTGCGTGTCCATAACCTCGAAGAAAGTTACGAAATCGTAAAGAAATTCAAGTTCGCTGAAGGAGGAATGACGGATTTGTTCATCGTCTTTTTCGAGATTGGATTTAATATGTTGGCAAAAGGCGGATTAATGTGCTTGATTACCCCTAGTTCATGGTTAGGAAGTTTGGCTGGAACACATCTTCGTCAATACATTTACACACATCAGAACTTGTCTGGTGTGATTGATTTAGAACACTTTCAACCATTTGAAGCTACAACATACACTTTCATTTCACGATTTTCAAAATCAAAGAAAAACAGTCAGATAGATTATTATACCTTTGATGGAGAAAAACTTAAAGCGAAATTCCAGGAAAAACTTTTTTATTCGGACATTCAGATAGATAAAAACTTCTTTTTTTCAAAAAAAACACACCTTTCTCTTCTGAATAATATCAAAACGACATACGGTTACCCATACGTATCTGTGAAAAATGGCTTTGCCACGCTTGCTGATAAAGTTTTCATCGGTGACTTTGATTTCACAGAAGGCACCATTGACATTTTGAAAGCATCTACGGGAAAATGGAGCAAGTGCATTTATCCATACGACAAAAAAGGAAAACCTTTGCCTCTAAAGGATTTTATGAATAATACCGAGGCTTATAATCATTTGTTATCTCATCAAGATAAGCTTTCCAAAAGCAGGGATATTGAAGATGATAAGTTCTGGTATCTCTTTGGAAGAACTCAAGCACTGAAAGATGTTTCAAAGGTGAAATATGCTATAAATACTCTTATTAAAGATAAAGGCAGCATCAAATTAGAGTGTGTTCCTCAAGGGGCCGGTATCTACAGTGGGCTATACATCCTTACCGACATTGAATTTGAAACAATCAAGCAACTTGTTTATTCAGAGGATTTTATCAATTATGTAAAACTTCTGAAAAATTATAAAAGTGGTGGCTATTACACATTCGCATCAAAAGATTTAGAACAATATTTGAATTACAAATTATCTGAAAAATATGGACAATCAAGAATTTCTAACGGTAGTCGGGAACTCTTTTAAGAAGTTCCTTGAAACAGGTTCTCGCAGTAATGAGAAACTGAAGATTCTGCACGGTGCCATCGCCAAAGATTTGAAAGAACGTTTGGGAGCTGGCTATTATGTGCAGTCCTTAGGGGTAGGAAACGGCAAAGAAATGAAATTAGACGGTCGTTACATCGATAAAGTGGTTGACATCACGATTCTAAAAAATGGGAAACCTATTGCAGGCATCGGTGTGAAGTTCGTGATGCAGAACTATTCTCAGAACTCCAATAATTATTTTGAGAATATGTTGGGCGAAACGGCGAATATTCGTTGTGCAAACATCCCCTATTTTCAGATATTTATAATTCCTGACAAACTGCCTTATTACAAAAATGACGGCACTATTCAGAAATGGGAGGAGTTTTCCGCTCACAATTCAGCCAAATACCTGACCCTTTCCAAAGATGACATACAGACATCGGTGCATACGCCAACCAAAACGTTGCTATTTGTGGTACATCTGCCAGAAATCAAAGAAGAAGTTTTCGACAGATATGATTATGTCCATTATTACGAACGGCAGCAGAATCTCAAAGTCTGCGAATCACCTATGCAATATGGCACTTTTTCCTCCGCTGTCGTCCACAACGACTACGAAGATTTTGCCGAAAAGGTTGTGCATTACATACGGTTTTTGTAAAAGATCTATTGTCTTTTTACGCAAGCTTCATGACCATTGTTCTTATCAAGTAACGGATGTGAGAGAATAATCATAGGAGGGCGCACCGTGCTGTAATGCATGTGAGCCCCTGTGTTTGTTTTGGATAATTTTGTAGTTTTGCAGGATATTTTTAGGATATGATTTTATGGAGTTTAAATTGAATGAATACCATAGGAATGTTTCAGACGAAGAATTTTTGGATGATCTTCGGAGAGTTGCTAAATTATTAAGTAAGGAAAACCTTTCAATGCCAGAATATCAAAAAAACGGGAAATACCATCCTTCAACTATTGCACGTAGATTTGGTGGTTGGAGGAACTCCCTTAAAAAGGCAGGTCTTTCATTGACAAAAACTTGGGCTAAACATGAATACTGCGAAGATGAGTCTTTGTTTTTTGACGATATGCGTGTTGTAGCTTGCAAATTGGGTAATGATTATATCACATCTGGGGATTACAAAGAACACGGTAAATATCATCTGACAAACGTATTACGTAAATATGGCAGTTGGGACATCCTACTTCAAATGGCAGGATTAAAGCCCACTCCATATAGATTGGGTAAGGGAAAGACGATTTCTGATGAAGAATTATTTAAAGATATTGAACGCGTTTGGAGAAAACTAGGAAGGCAACCTACTATTACGGATGTGAAAAATGGAGAATTTAGCTTCGGACAAAACACTTTTGTTCGTCATTTTGGCGGTTGGCGGGGTACATTAGAGGCCTTTATTAGATATGTGAATTCTGATGACAACGAGGTTTCTACACCATCTTATAAAAGTGAACAACAGACTAAAGTTGAAACAAGTATTATCCAGCATAAACAATCTGACTCTGTTGAGCGGGAAGAAAGTGTAGTTGATAGCACTAAAAAACATAAGACAAATAGGGACATTAATCTTCGTTTACGTTTTAAGGTGATGGCGCGAGATAATTTCAAATGCTGCATGTGTGGAAGATCCCCCGCGACAGACCCCACCGTTGTACTCCATGTCGATCATATTAAACCATGGGCAAAAGGTGGAGAAACCATAATGGACAACTTGCAAACATCGTGCTCAGATTGCAATTTTGGGAAAAGTGATATCATATTGTAATAATTTGGTTCTCACCAAATAAATCACCTGTTGAAAATTATTGCCTCTACCTATTATGATAGCAATGAGATAGGAACTTGTGTGCTGCATTTGTGTGTTATTTTCTTTATTGTGTCACAAACACCCGCCAGTTGCATAGGAGGCCTTCTCAGCAGTGTTTTATTATTGAAATGGTTGTAACATTACAATCTTTTTTATAACATTATCTGTTTCATTTACCCATTTGGCGAAAATTTGATGTGGCAGTTGGCTTTATTCCAAAATCTCATAATTTATTGCTGCTAAATATTCCAAATCCTCACTTTTTTCACTCTTCACCCCTATGGTATGCCCCGAAGCAAAAATGACGGATCAACGAGCACAATGCCAAACTCACTTGAAAATTGTCGAGTCGCGACGGAATTCGACGTATTCAAATGTTTCACGCATCCGCAATCCTCACTTCTTGCGGGATTATTGTTTGTGCCAGCAAAAAGCATCTGTGTGATCTGACAAAAAAGGCCAGTGCCTGAGCATCAGCCTTGAACCTTGAAATTCTTGTACCCTTATACTTTCTGAACCCTTAAACTGTAAGCATAAAAGCCATAAAACTCATCGTGGGAACCCCAGAGGCGAACACCGGCGTCGTGAGTTGTTGGTATATAGTTTATCATGAATCGATTATTAAACTTGTTCTCTTACATTCTGCACAAAATCATGTCCGTATTGTGTTACCAAGTATTCGGCATAATATGACATTACACCTTCATCATCAACTTCAAAGTTAGGTAAACGTATAAGAACTCCAACACTTAATAGATAGTCCGCATAAAAAAGAATGTCTTTTCATCAACACATAGTTGTTTCAAATCATTATCATCACCTCTCCATCCTACATTACGTTTGCTACCATAAGACATCTCACGCGAGTATAATCTCAATAAGAAACCAAATAACTTCTCATCAATTTTATCTATTGTTTCATCATAAAGATATTTTCTAACATCTTTCTCATCAGCATTTCCAATCAAAGCTGCGTTTGCTATTATATTAGCAAAAAGATTGAGCTTTTCTTTCCTTAAATCAGCGAATGCCATTCTCAATGTTTTGTACAGAAAGTCCGTATAATCATCAGTATTTATATATCCTTGGTCAATTTTCTGCTCCAATCTACATACTCGATCATCCACCCCTTTTATAAGATCTTTAATAAAACGTGTTTTACGCTCATTACGATAGGTCACCACTCCAGTAAAAATCGCATTAGTGATTGGACGAAAAGAACATGCTTCTCCAACGGCTGCCAATAAAAACAGGAATTATTTCAGACATAGATTTTTGGATTAAAAACTATCTTCGTTCAAATCTTTTCAGTTATATAGAGACAACGTTCCCTTCCTTATCAAACAAAACACCATCTCGTTGTGCATAAACATCACTCCTTTCTATTAATATGGATACGGCTGCGTAAACTAAACTCTTATCTATCTGTAATTTTTCGGATGTCCTAGCAATAACACCTGTTGGCCATGGTTGTGGAGGTAGAGCATTTTTTACCTGTGAAACAATATCTTCTGTTACATTAGCTTTTTTTGTAATTTTATGTTGTTTTATATAAAAATCTTTAGCTCCAACAAAATTATTCTGTTGCTTCGTAATACGTTCAACATTGGCAATTCCATACAATGATGCGGCCTCCATTATGATAGACATCACATATTTTCGTGATAACATAAGTTCTTTAATATATTTTTTAGATACAAACTTGGCCGTTTCTTCAATTATCTCATTCGTGATATCTTCATCTTTAATTCTCAAGAGTTGGTTGACTGAATAATTATATGTTCCAGTAATTCTTCCAAGTACAATAATTCCTGCAACACATCGACAGCGCTTAATCATTTTTTCATGATTACCTTTATTAGTAACAGCCAACAATTGTTTATCTATCCTTTTTAATAGTTTCCCAATAAATGGCCATATCTCTAATGGTTCTCCATGGTTAAACAGCATATCATACTTCGCAGGATCCTTCAATAGCTTTTGTTTAAAATTTGCCGCCCTTTCTGGCACTCGAAGAATTAATCCTAAATATCCAGCACCAATACCCATAATATCGAAAAGCAAAGAAGAATCAACATCTTGATTCCTATAATAATTCACTCTCCGTTCATAATAAAGTCCATGTTGCTTCATGATATCCTCAATATCACGCTGAATTTTGTCAGTTGCAAACAAGGATTTACTTTCAATTGCAGTTTGATTATTTGTAGATCGAATAATTCGATCTCGTATCTCAGCATTGTTTTGAGAAATAACCTTAATCATTACCGAACGATCTTCATTAATACCAGAATGTTGCGAAAAGTATTCAAAAATCGTTTGAGAAGTTTGAAGCCCATTTACAATCTGAACATCTTGGATTTTGAGTGCATTGCCCACATTAACAGTATGACGCGCCAAGATGGTAATACCATTATTTAACCACCAAAAATCAGCATCGTTGTTCTGTAAAGAAGAGTATATATCTTCATTAACAGAATTCAACCCCATATAATCCCTCACATTGGAATCAAAAAGGTATTTTTTCAATTTGTTTGATGCGTCTGTAATAAAATCGAAATAGTCCTTTAAATTACAAAGAACTATAAAGCATTCTTGGTTATATGAAATCACACCCGAATGCTTTAGCTCCAATTCGTATTCTGGTTTTTTTCGATATAATGTAAGTAATTCGGTACTTCCTATGAATTTATAGTCTGTATCACAGTTGCTAAATAATCCTCTTAGTATTTCTTTTATTTGGTCTGCTCTAGCTTGAATGTTTTCTCCAACAATTGCCGAGTCCCCACGGGAAACATAGAAAAAGTTAATTGTTAGACCAGTTTGAAACGACGCTGTCTTTTTATATGCTTCAATAAACAATCGACGCTTATATAGTAGATCAGCATTGTAGGAACCAGATAATTCTGTGTTATCTTTGCTTAAATCGAACAACTCTGACACCGTTGCATACTGATTATTAAGAACTCCTTGTTCAAATGTAGAATGATGTTTGCTAGTAATTATGAACAAAGAGATATCGCAACTTTTTCTAGGCCAAGGAAAAGAATCTAAATCTGAAAGAAGAATGCCATTAATGAAGATGTAAAATGAATCTATGCCACCATCATCTTTACCATCAACAATGCCTGACATAATTTCCTCTTGCTTTAAGTCGAAGTCCTTAAGCACCTGTTCTGCTGACAAATATTCAAAAACCTCTCCTTGATCTGAAGAAGGATTTGCTTCAACTATTCGGTCCTTTATTATGTTGTCAATCAATATTACATCATTCTTCGCCATATAATACGGTTTTCAAAAAACTCTTTATTGTTATTGTTCTAGGATAACCTATTTCAAATCTACCCCCCATCTCCAGCAGCTTCTCAAACATCTCTACCCTCCCTCTTTCATCTTGCTGGCGTTCAGTAGTTTGCAATTCTTTTTGAGCCAATTTAACAACAGGTAGTCTTCGATTCTGTGGCGGGATGGATTTTTATGATTTTTCTCAATAAAATCTATCAACTCTTGACACTTAGACAACCACAATTCATCTTGTGTCATAAAGATTTAGTCTATCAATCAACATCTTGTAACGATTTTTCTAATACTTGCCTATAACCGTACCAAGACTCTGCATCCAACCCTTCCATATATTTATCTTCCAAATACTTTAAATCTGCTTTAGCTTCTTCTTTTGTTACGCTAGTAGAGGCATCAAAATACGGATATGTAATTTCTAACTTGCCATCTTTTTCCTCACACTTGAAAAACAAAAGACAGTCTGTTTTTCCCTGAAGCGCTTGGGCAAGGTCATAGATTTCGTGCATATCAAGTTCTCCCAAACTTTCAAGAAAATCTTGGAACTTTGAACGAACTAGATTATCATCATACTCTTTTAAATTCAGATTTGCAACAGCTTCGATTATTATTTTTGCCAATTTTTTCTGGTTTTGTTCGCCTCCTCCGGGAAAATGCTGGCTTGTAAGTGTTTGTTTTGATTCTTCTATCTGCTTTTTGAATGCCATAAAGCAAATTTCAAAGAACTTTTGAGTTAATAATTTATCCCGCTGCCCTTTTCTTATGATACTAGGCAAAGCATAGATAACCGCCCTAAAACCAGTTGTTTTCCATAGGATGTTATTATGTGGTTCCTCCCACTCTTTAGGAAATACATTTTTTAAAGCAGAAAAACAATTCAGCAAAATTTTAGCTATTACATCATCTTTGTCATCAATAAAATATTCACGGAATGGACAGCGTATATCTTCTTTCAAATCTTTATCTCGCTTTATCAATCTGGCATCTTCTTCAGGGTCGCGAGTTATCAACTGCAATATTGTTTTTGCGAATGTTCCTTGTGACAGAGTCGCCTTTTCTTGTGATGATGTTTTCTTTCCTAACATTTTAAGTCTGTTATAGAAAGGCGATGCCTCAGTATTATTCATTACTCTCGCCAATTCGTGAACAGTCTTTTGCGGACTTCTTGTTTTTGCAACCGCAAACAGATCATAAATGAGGCTTGGATCAACTTTCCTTTGATTGCTATTAATAGTAGAGAAAATGTATGCTTTTTCTTCTAACGTGAGGCCAAACATCAACGCAACAGGTAAAACGAATTGATCAGCGTACTTTGAGCCTTCTATTCCCCACAAGCGGTGCTGACCATCTATTACATCACCAATGATAGCTTCTTCATCTGCAAATACAACCCAACGATGAGCCTCATCTAAAGTCACGTTTGAACCAGCATCTACACTCACAACTATGGGTGTAGGAAAGACAGCATCCGGATCAGAACAATACCTGCTTATACTATTAATCCTGTCCTGTTGAAGGTCACGTTGAACCCCAACTTCACTTTTAGACCTAGGACTAGATCTAACAATTTTTAATAAAAATGTTGCCGGTATAGCACAATAATAAAAAGTACCGATTGGCTGTTGTGTTTCAATATAGCTAAATGTTTTCATAAATCTGTTCCCTTTCCGTCTGTTGTTGTCTCGGTTGCCAATTTAGCAACATTCTTCACTCTTTCATCTTGTCTTTTTGCATAACCGTCGTCTAATTGTAAAAGTTCCTGATTTTTTACCATAAGAGAAAAACCGTAAGAATACCATGCAAATACTACAGCAAGTACAAAGAATATAAATTGTTTTGCATCAAACTCCAAATCTAATCCCCTAAATGACTGATAATCTAGTGCAGGAATTGTTTGAGAAGCATTTGAGAAGAAAACAGCACATAATATCATAGCAACAATCAGTATGCTGCTAAACACCATGCTGATTGTTGAGAACATTGGCTTCTCATCGTTTTTAATTCTTGTAAATAATGGTGCAATCAGAGAAGCTATCAGTACAAGAGCATATGTATAAAAGTTGCCCGTTGAACTATCTGGGTATAAGGCTTCACTGAATTTCCAGCCTTGAAAAATGCAGCGATTAATAATATTGATTATTGTACCAAGCTGACCTGCAACTAATACAAACAACGCCCAAATAAAAAATTCAGAAACATGTTTGAAGCATATCAGAAACGGACCAAAAATAGAGCCCCAAAAACCATGGAGATTATCCAATTTCCTGTCAAGCCATGATTTCTGCTTATCAATATGATTGTCTTCCATAATATCTATTTTTCAATCTTTAAAAACTGAATGTGATTATTTCCCCCATACCATTATTTAAAAAATTATAAATATGCATCATATCCACATCTTACATCAGCCACCTCCAGTATCCCTTCCTCCTCATGCGGCACATAGGGGCCTTCCTTGCACTCGAAGATGACGGAACCTGGCTCCAGGGATTCCAAGGTGTGCCAGACATTCTTTCCTACGTTCACGCCGTAGCGGCCTTCTGATGGATTGAGGACAATGTTTTCATTGATGGTGCCGTCATCGTTGTAGGTGATGACACGTATCCTGCCACGCAACACAACAAATGACTCCTCTTTCTCCGGATGGCGATGAACTGGGATGTTGGCACCCGGCTCCACGGCATTCAGAAAACGGTGGCACTTCTCATCCAGACTCTGATGAAAGTTCAGATTCATCCGCAGCCGGGGCGATGCTTGGGCCCGGGCGGTCAAACTGTCAAGTATCTCATTGTCTATCACCATAATAGTCTTCCCCTTATTTTGTGTCTTACAATTGGCAAAAATAAAAATTTTTCTTCTTCTGTCACTATGGACCTAAAATATTTGTCCTCTTTGAGATAAACATTCACCATACATCTTCCGTCTGTCATTCCGCGATTTCCTCGGACAGGCCAGCAGTGGCAAGGGCCCGATGCGCCTTTTGTTTTTCATTCCCCCCCACGTTTCACATTCCAAAAATGAGTATCTTTGCGGTTGGAATTATCTTTTTGAAATAACAATGAACCGTATCAAAGTATTCCTCAGTAGTGTGCAGAATGAGTTTGCTGTAGAACGCAGACGGATAGCGGATTATATTCGCCAGGATGCATTGTTCTCTCTGTACTTTGATCCTTTCCTGTTTGAGGAATTGCCGGCTCAGGACAGGTCTGCCCAAATCGCATATCTTGAACAGGCGGCCAAGGCGGAGGTTTATCTCCTATTGTTGGGCAAACAATACGGTTACGTGGATGCCGAAGGGATTTCACCGACTGAACGAGAATATGACATTGCCACGGCTCACCATGCATACAGAATAGCCTTTATTAAGGAAGTGTCTGAACGGGAAGCAAAAGAAGAAGCTTTTAAGCAGAAGATTGATAACTCCGTTATACGCAATACGTTCCATTCATACGAGGAATTGCAGAGCGGTGTTTATGCTTCGTTGATAGAGTACATGACCTCGCATCAAATTCTTCGCAACGGTCCTTTTGACGCTTCCGTTCATCCAGATGCAAGCATAGACGACTTGGATAAGGACAAGATAAAGTGGTTCGTCGGTTTGGCACGTGAAAAGAGGCAATTCCCTCTGCAATACTCGGAGGAAAACATTCGTCAGATTCTACTTAGCCTGCATCTGATAACGGAGGACGACAAACTCAAGAATGCCGCTCTTCTGCTATTTGCCAAGGATGTTCAAAAATGGTTTGTCTCTGCGACTGTCAAATGCGCTCATTTCTATGGAACTAAAATCCAAAAGCCTATCATCTCACAGCAGATATACGGAGGTTCCGTTTTCGAGATGGTGGATATGGCGGTTGGGTTTGTGATGAGCCGCATTGACCAGCACGTGGGCGAACGCACTCATTCCGCGCAAGTGGATGTCACCCCCGAACTGCCGGCTCAGGCCGTGACCGAAGCTATTGTTAATGCGGTTGTGCACCGCAACTATACAAGTAACGGCAGCGTGCAGGTGATGTTGTTCAAAGACCGCTTGGAAGTTTGGAACCCTGGCAAACTGCCACAAGGAATGACTATCGCGAAATTGAACAAGGAGCACACCTCCAATCCGGTCAATCCCGTTCTTGCTCATCCCGTTTATCTTTCCGGCTATATAGAACAAATGGGAACAGGTACCACCGATATAATCGACCACTGTTTAGAATATGGACTCCGTAAACCGGAATTCCACCAAGATGATGATTTTCGGGTTGTTCTTTGGCGACCAGAAGTACAAGAAAGAGGTGAAGAAAGAGGTAAAGAAAGAGGTAAAGAAAGAGGTAAAGAAACTGGTGAAGTGGATGACAAGATGAAAAGGATAATTTTAACCATACGGGGGAATACGGTTTCTTCTGCTGAAATAATGAAAAAAATGAATTTAACGGGCTTAGATAGTTTCCGAAAACGCTATCTGATTCCCTCCATTGAAAAAGGGTATGTGGCACAGCTTTATCCTGATGCGCCCAAACGCCGAGACCAAGCCTATTACCTTACTGAAAAAGGATTGGCCTTGTATGCTGAAATTTCTAAAGAGAACTGATTATTGTGATTGGTTCAGTTCCTTTTAAACGTATAATCAAAAAACACTATGTCAAAAGCACAATACTACGCCATGCATCCAGACCTCAAACATTGATAGATATGTACGAAACCCCTGTAGAGACGCGCCATGGCACGTCTCTACAATCCCCAACCGGGCGTTGACCCATCGCGGTCAACACCCGGGTTTTTCGTGTATAGATTTGTATTTTTTTCTTTATTGCGTCACAAACACCCGCCAGCTGCATAGGAGACCTTCTCAGCAGCGTTTTTTACAACATTTTCTGTTTCATTCACCCATTTGGCGAAAATTTGATGTGGCGGTTAGCTTTATTCCAAAACATATATTCCAAAATCTCATAATTTATTACTGCTAAATATTCCAAACCCTCACTTTTTTCACTCTTCTTTTGTACCAGCTCCAAAAAGTTTTTCATGTCGGAATATTTTGTAGTTTCGCGGAGGAAAAATTATGTTGTGAGAATAACCCCGATGAAGAAATACCTGGTTCTTATCGCTCTTTTGTTAACAATCCTTTGTCTGTGCATCGGCGGGTTCCCCAGGTTGGCACATCGCACGACCGTGATGTGTTTCCCTATAGTACAAGCAGATGATACCATAATCAACCCTTTGAAAGACGTTGATATGAACGATGCCAAAGCGTTTTTGATCCTCTCCCTCGATGATTGGAGTGAACTTCCCGAAGGAATGCCCGCGCGTCGTGTGCTCGTATGCACGGATGCGAAGGTGCTGCAACAACTAAAGGACGTTTTCTCGTTTGAGATCAGCGGCGGGGATATGTGCACTGCGGAAAGCGAACTTTGGGTGTACAGCCACGACACCTTGAAGCTGATGACCAACATCGTCATTGAACAGAACTGTATCGGCATCCAGAACGAGCTGACGGGCTGGGCTGAGGCGGTAAACCAAGAACAGCTGTGTCGCCTTTTCTCACAGTTCAAACCTTACAGTTGGCCGAGGTTGTCGTTAAGGCCGAATTGATTTGTTCATTGTTTCATGATATTACAGGGACGCACTGGCAGAAATTGCCAGATGCGCTTATTTTATATTTCATTCACAATTTGCAATGAAAATATAAACAAAAAATTATATATTTGCCATGTTATAATAGATAACCGATAATCTATCTATTTGACTGAACACAAATTATTTATAAAACAAAAACCTATGACAACAAAAACAGGATTTATCCCGTCTCACGGCAACTACACCGAATTACTCTCTTTCAAGAAATCGCTCATCGTCTATTCCGGTACGGTGCTTTTCTGCGAGCGCTTCCTGAACAAGCGCGACCGCACCGTTGACCAGATGGTGCAAGCGGCGCGTTCCGGCAAACAGAACATCATTGAGGGCTCAATGGCCTCGGCCACGTCCAAAGAAACCGAAATCAAACTGACCAACGTGGCAAGGGCCAGTCAAGAAGAGTTGCTGGAAGATTACAAGGACTACATCCGCAACAACCGGGGTGTTATTTGGGAAAAAGATAGCAAAGAGGCCTTGTTCGTCAGGCTGTTGGCTTACCGGAAGGACGAGTCGTTTGAAACCTACCGCGAGTTTTTGGAAACGCGGGACGGCATCGTCTGCGCCAACATTATGATTTGTCTGGTGAACCAGTGCAACTACCTTTTAGACAGGCAAATCAAGCGCTTGGAACAGGATTTTGTCAAATTTGGCGGTCTGCGTGAGAGGATGAGCCAGGCAAGGAGGAATTATCGGAAGTATTAGAATCAGGGGAGGGAAGGCCGTCCTATGGGTCCTATAAGTCTTTAAAGACTTATAGGACCCATAGGACAATCAAAGGAACAATTTTCACCTGACTTTCGGCTTACTGAAGAGGAATGGGGGGCTATCCCAATATCTGCGCCGTGTGCGCCTTGGTGTTCACCTTACCGATGGCGTCGATGATAACGCCCTGTTCATCAATGACGTAGGTAGTGCGGAGCGTGCCTTCGGTCACCTTGCCGTACATTTTCTTCTCGCCCCAGGCCTCGTAGGCCTTCAATATGGTGAGGTCGGTGTCGGCGATGAGGTGGAAAGGCAGCTCGTATTTGGCGATGAACCGCTGGTGCGAGGCGGCGGAGTCGCGGCTCACGCCCAACACCTCGTAACCCATGGCGAGAAACCGCTGGTAGTTGTCGCGCAAGTCACAGGCCTCGGCGGTGCAGCCCGGCGTGCTGTCTTTGGGGTAGAAGTAGAGCACGAGCTTCTTGCCGGCGAAGTCGCTCAGTTTCACAGTGTTTCCATTCTCGTCAACGCCCTCGAAATAGGGGGCTTTTATTCCGATTTGTAGCATAGTATTGGTATTTTTGTTGAAAAGGCAAAGGTAGTGTTTTTTCAAATATCCGCATTTAATCAGGATATCGGATTATTTTGTAGTTTTGCATTTTTAACAAACGAATAATGGAAAAAGAACGCAGCATCGACCGATTGGCACGATATATCATCATCCTGGGCACGCTCGCCATAGCCGCCGTGCTATGCTATTTCTTCAGCAGTGTGCTGGCCTACATCCTCCTGGCTTTTGTCGTGTCGCTGATAGGACAGCCAGTTTTCAGGTTGCTAAAGAAACTAAAAATCAAAGGCAAGTCAGCCCCAGATGCTCTGGTGGCGGTAATCACGCTCATCATTATCTTCGCCTTGCTGTTCCTCTTAATCCTGCAGGTGATTCCCGTCGTTTCCGGCATCTTACGGGATGCCTCTCTGATGAATACGCAGGAAACGATGGATGCACACAACTTGATCAACCAGGCCAATGATTGGATAATCAGGGTCATACCTTGGATGGGCGAGGATTTTGACGGTGTGCAGATGCTGATCCAGAAACTCTCGGAAGTGTTGGATTTGTCGGACATTCCCGCCATCTTGGGCTCTGTAGCCTCCGCCGTGGCCGGCATTGCAGTCGGACTCTTCTCCGTGCTCTTCATCTCTTTCTTCTTCATCAAAGATGAAAATCTTTTCTGCCGGATCATCGGCTCCTTAGCACCTGACTCGCTTGAGGGAAAGGTAAATAAAACCATTCTCGACATTGAACGGCTTCTTTCCCGCTACTTTGTGGGACTAATCATGGAGATCTTCGGGGTGGTGGTGCTCGACTGTCTCGGCCTCTGGCTCATTGCCCGCATCGGCTTCAACTATGCGTTGGGCATCGCCTTCATCGCCGGCCTGCTGAACATCATCCCGTATGTGGGACCGTTGATTGGCGAGGCCATCGGCGTGGTGCTCTGCCTTATCCTGAAATACGGCGCAGGCATCGGGTTAAATGTGAATATTTGGGTCTTCGCCCTCATCGTACTGGTCATCATGCTGGCCGTGCAGTTAATAGACAATTTTATCTACCAACCACTTATCTATTCCACCAGCATCAAGGCACACCCGTTGGAGATTTTCATCGTGCTGCTCATTGCCGGACATGTCGGAGGCATTGTGGGCATGCTCATCGCTATCCCCTCTTATACCGTTATCCGTGTTATTGCCAGCCGCTTCTTCTACGACTACAAGGTGGTGAGACGGCTGATTCCAGATGTGGAGAACGAAAATACGGATTCGTTGGTGTAATCCTTGTAAAAACCGCCTGTTATGACCGCATTCGATTTTTGGAATATACTTTTATCCCTCCCGAAGACTCTGCGCTTCAATTTTCACTATTTTCCGCTGAAAACCGCTTTGAAACTGCCTGTTTTCGTGTCACATCGCACTTTTCTGCGCGAATTGCACGGCAAAATCATGCTGCCTGAAAAGGTGAACACGGCCATGATCAAAATCGGGTTCGGCGATGTGGGCCATTACGACCGCAAACGCTCCCGCAGCATCTGGCAAGTGAGCGGAACCGTCGCTTTTGGAGGCAAAGCCAGCATCGGACACGGTTCCAAACTCTCTGTGAGAGGCAATCTTACGCTCGGTGCAGATTTCAACATGACCGCTGAAAGCACCATTGTCTGCGCACACCAAATTTCTTTCGGGAAAGACTGCCTGCTGAGTTGGGACATCCTCATCATGGATACCGATGAGCACCCCATTTACAACCAAGAAGGCATACGCACAAATCCCGACAAACCCATCATCGTGGGCAACCATGTATGGATCGGATGCAAATGCATGCTACTGAAAGGCACAGAAATACCGAACAACACTGTTGTGGCGGCTGGAACACTATTGACCTCTGCCTTTTCGGGCAAAAATCAGATTGTCGGTGGCAATCCGCCTACCATATTGAAAAATAATGTCCGCTGGGAACACTAACCTCAACATTAGGGATTTTTTCCAGCTGTATAATCAACCTGTTTTTCGCAAAAATACTTTTTTTATTTTTGCACCTTCTTTTAATAACAAGCAATAAATCTACAACTCCTTACAAATTAGAATTTTAAACACAAGACTAGTATGAAAAGAAAATGTATTATCATTCTGTTTGTCGCATTTTTTGCCGGCATATTGTTTGAAGCAAACGCACAAGCCCCTTATAAACACAGCATTGGAGCAACTCTTGGCACCACACAGGCCGTGTCATACAAGACATTTCCTCTGAACCACTTCGCCATCCAACTGGATTTGGGCACCAAGTATTGTTATGTTTATGGCACCCATACTTGGTCTTTTGAACTTGCCCCGAATTTCATGTACGAAGGCCGTCTCACGAAAGGATTATATGGCTTTGTGGGCGCGGGTGGAAGCATCGGCTATAACTGGCAACCTTATTCATATATTTTCTACGGATATCACACGAGCTATCACAACGGGAAAGGTGGTGTAAACGGTTTCTTCGGAATGGAATACAAGTTCAACATCCCACTTACATTACAGTTCGACTTCCGACCTGGATACCGTTGCGTATTTAACCGTTATTTTGCCGACCATATTTTCGATTGGGGATTGAATTTTGGCGTACGATATACCTTCTAATATATATAATCCGTTATTTTCCTGTTTTTTTCCTACCTTTGCATTTCAAAAATCACACAAGATGAAACATAAAATCAACCTTTTGTGCATCGCTTTCATGATGCTTGTTTTGGGTGCCCGCGCCGATGAGGGTATGTGGCTCCCTTATTCTATTAACGGACAGAATCTGGCTGATATGCAACGACTTGGCTGCAAGCTCACCGCCGAGCAGATTTTCAGCTTCAACCAACCCAGTTTGAAAGATGCCATCGTGCAATTCGGTGGCGGGTGCACCGGAGAACTGATTTCTCCCGAAGGCCTGCTGCTCACCAACCACCACTGCGGCCTCTCTTATGTGCAGGCCCACGCCTCCGTGGAACACGACTACCTGCAAGACGGCTTCTGGGCACGCAGCAAGGATCAAGAACTGCCCAACGAAGGTCTTTCCGTATCCTTCCTCACTTATATTGAGGATGTTACGGAAGCGGTGTTGAAAGGTGTCACCGACAACATGTCAGAAAGTGACCGCGCCAAAAAGATTGAGGAAAATTGCAAAGCACTGGAAAAAGAACGCAAGGGCAACCGGAATGTAGGGGTGGAAATCGTTCCCTTCTACCACGGCAACCAATACATTCTGTTTGTTTATGATGTGTACAAAGACGTGCGTCTGGTGGCTTGTCCGCCTTGGGGCATCGGCAAGTTCGGCGCCGACACCGACAACTGGACCTGGCCGCGTCACAAGGGCGACTTTTGCATCTTCCGCGTCTATACCGCCCCCGATGGCTCCCCCGCTGAATACAGCAAGGACAACATCCCGATGAAATCAAAACACTATCTGCCGATTTCCTTAAAAGGCGTTCAACCAGGTGATTACACCATGATTCTCGGTTACCCTGGCAGCACCGACCGCTACTCCTACTCCGGCGCCGTGAAGAATGTCATCGAATTGGAAGGCCCCGCCATTGTGGACTGCCGCACCACCAAACTGGAACAGTACCGCAAGCACATGGACGCCGACCCCGCCGTCTTCATCCAATACGCCTCAAAACAAGCCAGCGTGAGCAACTACTGGAAATACTATATTGGCCAAGTGAAGCAACTCCAACGCAACAAGGTGGTGGAAAAACGCATGGATCAGGAGAAGGCGTTCCGTCAGTGGGCCGAGCAGGATAAGGGCCGTTCTACCAAATACAAAGGCATCTTCGATGAGATGGACAACTATTGGAACAACCAGAACAAATACACCAAAGCCCTCATTTATCACCGTGAGGCGGGCTGGCGCGGCGGTGAGGCCGTGACTTTCGCCTTGAGATTCAGAGCAATAAATAACGCCATCGAGTCAAAGGCAGCTCCCAAAGAAAATATAATCGCCTATGTGAAGAAAATGAAACCCGATTTTGAGGATTTCTTCAAAGATTATAACAAGGCTCTGGACCGCGATGTCACTATCGCCCTGCTTAACCTGTTTTATAAAGATGTGGACCACAATCAGTTACCTGCCGTGATTAAGAAAGTGGGCGACAAGAATGGTGGGGATTTCACCGCATTTGTCGATAACGCATTCGCCAAATCCATTTTGGTGGATCGCGACAAATTGTATGCTTGGATAGAGAATCCCAAATCACTCTCAAAAGATCCCATTTATGCCTTGATGTACAGCATTTTGGAATCGTATTGGGATTTGGGTGAAAAGGCAGACGAGGTGAACTGCAAACGCGCTGACCGCCTCTATATGCAAGGTCTTATGGAGATGCAGAAAGACCGCAATTTCTATCCCGACGCCAATTTCACCATGCGCCTTACTTACGGTAGCGTACAAGATTGCAAACCATCAGATGCCATCACATACAACTATGTAACCACATTGGATGGTGTAATGGCCAAGTACAAACCCGGCAACTGGGAGTTTGATGTTCCGAAAGACCTCATCAGACTTTGGGAAAATCACGACTACGGCCGCTATGCTGACGAAAACGGCAATTTGGTGGTCAACTTCATCACGACCAACGATATCACGGGCGGCAACTCCGGCAGTCCCGTCATCGATGCCAACGGCAACCTCATCGGTCTGGCCTTCGACGGCAACTGGGAAGCCATGAGCGGCGACATCGCCTTCGAGAATGAGGTACAACGCACCATCTGCATGGACATGCGCTACCTGCTCTTCATCATCGACAAGATGGCCAATGCCCAGAACCTGATGCAAGAACTGACCATTGTGAAATAATCCCAATAGAGAAAAACACTATTTTTGCGCCTTCAAAAAAAAACAATATGACTTCTAACGAAATTCGAGCCGCATTTTTAAAATTCTTTGAGTCTAAAAATCATACAATCGTTCCCTCTGCCCCGATGGTCATCAAAAACGACCCAACTTTGATGTTTACCAATGCGGGTATGAACCAGTTCAAGGACATCTTTCTGGGCAATAACCAGCCGGAACACCGCCGTGTGGCCGACTCCCAAAAGTGCCTCCGTGTATCAGGCAAACACAATGACCTGGAGGAGGTGGGACGCGACACCTATCACCATACCATGTTCGAAATGCTCGGGAACTGGTCGTTTGGTGACTATTTCAAGAAGGAAGCGATTGACTATGCTTGGGAGTTTCTGACCGAAGTCATGAAATTGGACAAAGACCGCCTCTACGCTACGGTTTTTCAAGGCGATGAGAAGGATGGAACCGCCTTTGACCAAGAGGCCTACGATTTCTGGAAAACCTATTTGCCAGAAGATCGCATCCTGAAAGGCAACAAAAAGGACAACTTCTGGGAGATGGGCGAAACGGGGCCCTGCGGTCCGTGCTCCGAAATCCATATCGACCTGCGTGATGACGACGAGCGCGCCAAACTGCCGGGACAAGAACTGGTGAACAAAGACAATCCACTGGTGATTGAGATATGGAACCTCGTGTTCATGCAGTACAACCGCATTGCCTCCGGAGAACTTAAATTACTGGCTAACAAGCATGTGGATACCGGCATGGGATTCGAGCGCCTTTGCATGGCTGTTCAAAACAAGAAATCCAACTACGACACCGATGTCTTCCAACCCATCATTCAAAAAATTGCGCAACTCGCACAGGTGAACTATGGGGACAAGAGAGATGTGGATATTGCGCTGCGCGTGGTGGCCGACCACTTGCGCGCCATCACCTTTGCCATTGCCGACGGACAATTGCCCTCCAACACCGGTGCTGGTTATGTAATCCGCCGCATCCTCCGTCGCGCCATCCGCTACGGCTTCACATTCCTGAACTTCAAGGAACCCTTCATGCACACACTTGTGCGCGACCTCGTGGCCCAAATGGGACACCAATTCCCTGAAATCCAGAAACAGCAGACGCTGATTGAACGCATTATCCTCGAAGAGGAACAGTCTTTCCTAAAAACTCTGGCTAAGGGTATTGCCCGTTTTGACGAATATGTGGTGAAAAATGCGGAAAAAGGCGTAGTTGACGGCGATTTCGCCTTTGAACTCTTTGACACTTACGGTTTCCCCATTGACTTGACACAACTTTTGGCTTCGGAGAAAAACCTCACCGTCGATATGGATGGTTTTCACCGCGGCTTGCAACAGCAGAAGGAACGCTCACGCGCCGCTGCCGCCGTCGCCACCGACGATTGGGTGGAACTGATACATCAGGACACGCCTACCCAATTTTTAGGTTACCACAACACCGAATGCGACTGTAAAATAGTGAAATTCAGAAAGGTAACAGCTAAAAACAAGACCTCCTACCAGATTGTGTTGGATCAAACGCCATTTTACGCCGAATCGGGCGGACAGGTGGGAGATACGGGTGTTTTGGAAAGTGTGAATGAAAAGATTGTCATTTTCAACACAACAAAAGAGAACAATCTGACCATTCATCATGCCGCTTCGGTACCTGAAAATCCAACAGCCGATTTTACCGCCCGCATTGACACAGAAAAACGCCAAATGACGGCCAACAACCACTCTGCCACACACTTGCTCGACCACGCCCTGCGCACAGTTCTCGGCACACATGTGGAACAGAAAGGTTCCATGGTGGCCTCCGACCGCCTGCGTTTCGATTTCTCCCACTTCTCCAAAATGACGGATGAGGAAATCGTCCAGACGGAAAAATTGGTCAACGCCTTGATCCGTCAGAACCTTCCGTTGCAAGAACATGTGGACATGCCGATTGAAGAGGCCCGCGCCAAAGGCGCTATCGCTTTGTTTGGCGAGAAATACGGCAATTTGGTGCGCGTCATCCAATTCGGCAACGCCATCGAACTTTGCGGCGGCACGCATACATCCGCAACCGGCAATATCGGTTTCTTCAAAATCGTGTCCGAAGGCGCCGTGGCCGCTGGTGTGCGCCGTATTGAAGCCGTGACCGGAACAGCAGCAGAAGAGATTGTCTATGGCCAACAGAACCTCATCAAGAACATGAAAGAGATGCTGGGTTCCAACAATATTGAACAAGCCATCCAAAAACTCAACGACGACAATGCCGCTTACCGCAAGAAAATCGAAGAATTTGAAAAACAGCAAGTGGTGAATTTCTGCAAGGAATTGGAACAAGAGACACAGGATATTAATGGCGTGCAGGTGCTCTCCAAAATCACCGGTTTCGGACCCGATATTCTGCGCAACGCCGCCTTCCAACTGCGAAATGCCGCTAACCGCATTGTGGTGTTAGGCAGCGTATTCGACAACAAACCGAATTTGGTGGTAGCCATTTCCGACGACCTGCTTGGCAGATTTGAAGCGCCGAAGATTGTGCGTGCCGTAGGCAAACTCATCCAAGGCGGCGGTGGTGGACAACCTTCCCTCTCCACAGCCGGCGGAAAGAATCCGGATGGACTCCCCGACGCCATGGCTGAAGTGCTGAAACTGATTGCTGAAAACTAATCGTAAAAACTGAAATTCAGTTCTTTCATCAACTCCTTGGTGCGATCTGTAACAATGGGGGCCAGCAAGAAACGCACGATTTCTTCCTGCTCCTCATTCGAAAATGGATAGTGGGCAATATTGTTTACAACAAACATTGCATACAAATGGCTGCTTACATCTTCCTTGAACTGGTAGTGATTGATGCCTTTTTGTATGATCTCCCCTAAAATAGAAACTAATGGACATTCTGAAGACAATAAAAGACCGCTCTGCTGCACATATTGATATAGGTGCTTTTCCTTGCTTCGGATAAAGTGTATCTCATACCCGAACTGCAACAATTCTTCCACAGCATGGTTGCACTGCATCGTTTTTTCATGAAAACGCTCCCGGATATTGTCAAACCAGAATTTAACGACCATCCAAACCGAGTTTTCCTTGCTCTTATAACGGTTGAAAAAGGTTTTCCGGCTTATAGACATTCCTTCCACAATCTCATCCGTGCTGTGGTTGAACCCATTATTTTTATAATATTGGAATAAATCCTCTACTTTTTTATCAACTTTCTGCATAATGGATTTTCTTTACTCGATTAAAAAAGAACGAATCTTGTTATCATTTAATCCCCTGATATCCATGGCTTCAACAGGTTTGCCGTCTTTTACAAGCACATAGGTTGGAAATTGGCCTGAAACCAACTGTATTGCTTCAATCGGACTTATTTTGGCATAGCGGAAATGTGTCGCATCCGTCTCTTCCTTGAACTTTTGAATCGATTCGTCACCTCCCCAAATGATGAAAACCACCTTGTTGGTGTCCAATTGGTTGTTCTCCACCATAGTGTTAATCTTTTTCGCACTCAGTTTGCAATACTTGCACCCTGAAGCCAAATATCCCAGCACATAATTGCCCTCCTGGATGTTAAGAGATTGAGCGACAGAATCTTGCATAAATTGTTCGAATGATTTTTCATTTACATTGTTATCCGACTTTTTGAAAAGATTGTAGGTCGCATCCGTAGGGAAAAGAATAAAAGGCACACCCAACGCCAATACCGCAAGAACAATGCCTACCGCCTTTTTCCCTTTGAATTGGTAATCCTCCTCTTTTCGTATAAAAAACAGTAAAACAATGGTAATCAGATTTTTGATAATGGAATATGCGGGATTGAGTTCCACAAGATCACCCATGCAGTGACAATTGCTGTCCTGACGGAAAATAGCCACATATACCAAAAAGAATGTGAAACCAACCAACATCAACAGAGTAAGCCACCATGTGGGCTTATAGAGGATTTTGGCAATCAGAAACGCACCCACCAGCAACTCGGCTGCAATGACCAGACGGGCAATGATGGCACACAAGTTGAAACTGAAAATATTGAAACTGTAAATGTATATTTCAAAACTGTCCAAAGAAAGCAGTTTCAATATGGCTGTAGTGATAAAAAAAGCGCCAATCAGAATTCGGAGAATGAATTTCACTACGATGGCGGCGGAAATATTGTGTTCTTTCATTAAGATATATTTTAAAAAATGCAAAAATACTATTTTATTCGTTGAGAATGCCTTTCGGTATTGCAGACAGCAGCTTTTGAGTGTACTCCGTCTGCGGGCGGTCGCAGATGTCATCCGCATCACCCATCTCCACGATACGGCCGTTTTGCATCACCACAATTCTGTCCGACATGAAACGAACGACAGAAAGATCATGGGAGATGAAAATATAGGTGAAATGATACTCTTCTTTCAGCTCATTGAGCAGATTCAGCACCTGGGCTTGCACCGACACATCCAAAGCGGACACGGACTCATCGCAAATGATGAATCTCGGATTCACCGCCAAGGCACGCGCGATGGATATGCGCTGGCGCTGACCGCCGGAGAATTCGTGCGGATAACGGTAAAAGTGCGATTCGTCCAAATTCACACGCTCCAACAGGGCTACCGCCTTCCGTTTACGCTCCTTGTCATTGCTCCCGATATTGTGTACACGCATAGGTTCCATCAATGCGTCGCCAATTGTAAGTCGTTGGTTTAAAGAAGAATATGGGTCTTGTAGAATAATCTGCAAATCCTTGCGCATCTGACGCATCTGCGACATGGACAACGACATCAGATTGGTGCCCTTGTAATACACTTCGCCCGAAGTGGGTTCAATCAACCGGATCATGCTTCGCCCCAAAGTGGTTTTCCCGCACCCTGACTCGCCTACCAAACCTAGTGTTTCTCCTTCGTAAACCTCCAGATTGATATCCTGTAACGCATTCACATACTGTCTTTTCTCAAACAATTTGCGTTTGCGTACCGGATATTGTTTGCTGAGATGCTGAACCGTGATAATCGGCTTTTCAGCGTATAATGTTTGATGAAACTGTTTACGCTCTTCAGGGGTTACCATAAGATCCCCCACCATCTGGGACATGTTTACCGTTTGGTTCCGCATGAAATCATCCACCGTAGGCAACTTCTTCAGGCGGGTTTTCATAGAGGGTCTGCACGCTAGAAGGCCTTGTGTGTAAGGGTGTTGCGGATTCAGGAAAATTTTGCGGATATCGCCGTGCTCCACCACTTTCCCCTTATACAAAACCAGCACTTGGTCGGCAATTTCAGCCACCACGCCTAAATCGTGCGTGATGAAAAGCACACTCATGCCATGCTTGCGCTGCAATTTCCTGATCAGTTCCAGAATGCCTTTCTGAACCGTGACATCCAGGGCAGTGGTGGGTTCGTCGGCAATCAGCAGGTCGGGCTGGCAACTCATGGCCATGGCAATCATCACACGCTGCTTCTGCCCGCCTGACAATTCGTGCGGATAAGAATTGAAGATCTGCTCCGGACGCGGCAGCATCACCTCCTTAAACAACTCTATCACATGCTGTTTCGCCGCTTCTTTGGTTTGGGTTGTGTGCAGCAGAATCTGCTCTGTAATCTGCTCACCACAACGGATGACCGGATTCAGCGAGGTCATCGGCTCCTGAAAAATCATACCGATTTTGTTTCCACGCAAATGACGCATGGTCTTCTCCGGACAATTCACCAAGTTAATGGGTTTTTCAGCTTCAAGGTTGTCATAAAAGAGAATCTCACCTTGCGGATAACGGGCAATTTCGGGATTAAGCAACTGCATAACCGACAGAGCGGTAACGGATTTGCCCGACCCGGACTCTCCTACAATACCCAATGTTTCGCCTTTCCCAAGGCAAAAACTGACCTCGTGCAAGATGGATTTCCAGTTGCCATCCTGCTTGAGATCCAAGGATAAACCCGATATTTCCAATAGATTCTCCATTTTAGGCGGCAAAGATACACCTTTTTCGTATCTTTGCCGCCTAATTCAGCAACAATAATGCGATACTTTATTCACTTGGCTTATAACGGGACCGCCTACTTCGGTTGGCAAATCCAACCCGAGCACCCTTCGGTGCAAGAGACACTGGAAAAGTGCCTGTCGCTGCTGTTGCACCACGACCGCATTGCCATAACGGGTTGCGGTCGCACCGACACCGGTGTCCACGCCGCCTCCTTCTACGCCCATTTTGATGTGGAAAATGCCTTTTCTCCCACCGAATGCGAACGGATTAAAAACCAACTCAACAATTTTCTACCCAAGGACATTGTCATTTTCCGTCTTTTTGCCGTAAAAGGCACCGCACACGCACGTTTTGATGCCGAAAGTCGTACATATCAGTATTTTATCGCCACCAAGAAGGACCCTTTCACCTACTCGCAACGCTTCTTCTATCACCGCCATCTGAATCTCGACTTAATGAATCAGGCCGCGGATATTCTGAAAAAAAATGAGGATTTCACCAGTTTTTCCAAAGTCCATACGCAAGTCAACAACTTCATTTGCCATATTTCTGAAGCATTCTGGGAAATGAAAGGCGATGATCTGGTTTTCACCATCACAGCCAACCGCTTTCTGCGCAATATGGTACGCGCCATTGTGGGCACACTGCTCGATGTGGGGTTGGAAAAACTGACCTTGGAGGATTTTCAAAATATCATTGAACAAAAAAACCGGTGCGAAGCAGGCATTTCCGCACCTGCCCACGCACTATTTTTGACAGATGTTCGTTATAACTGGAATGAAATACTACCGGACAATGAAGAAACTGATAGATAAACTGTTTGTTATTCTGCTACTTATCCCTTTGGTATTCGGCGCGCTCTCCTTCTCCGGCTGCCATAGGGGGGGCTATAATGAAGATGCAAAACTTGTCTTTTCTTCGGATACGGTTATGTTTGACACCATCTTCACGACCATCTCCTCCGTCACCCGCAGCTTCACTGTCACCAATCCGAGTCCGGATCCTGTAAAACTGGACATTTATCTCGCTGGCGGCGACCAATCCTATTATAGCATCAATGTGGATGGCGTTGCCGGAAAAGAATTCCATGATGTGGTAATTCCCGCCCACGACAGCATTTTCGTTTTCGTGAAAGTGACCATCAACCCCACCAATCAGAACACGCCTTATCTGGTCACCGATTCGGTGCTGTTTTACAACACACAGCGCAAACAGGCCGTGCAACTGGTGGCTTTTGGGCAGGATGCGCATTTCATCCTGCCTGATCACCTAAATCCCAACATGCCTTATCGAATCGTCGCACACGAGCATGAGCATGTGCACTGGACCAACGACAAACCATGGGTAATCTATGGTTGGGCGGTGGTGGATTCGCTGGGCAAACTGACCGTGGATCCCGGCACACAAGTCTATGTCCACCATGGAGGCGGCATCTGGGTGTATCGCTACGGCAATATCCAGGTGAACGGCACTTTCGATGAACCGGTCCTCTTTGCCGGCGACCGGCGCGAATCCTTCTATGCCAACGACTACGAACAGTGGAGCCGTATCCTGATCAATGAGGGAACCGAAGACAACATCATTAATAACGCCATTATCACCAACTCCTCCACAGGCATTGAGGTGTCCGCACTGATGGAATATCTTGGAAACAAGACTGTTATAAACAACTCCATCATCCATAACAACAAATACTACGGGGTGGCCGCCCAAAGCGCCGATGTGGAGATGAACAACTGCCAAATTAGCAACAATGGAAGTTACAGCGTTGTCTTGCAAGTGGGTGATTTCGTATTGAACCATGTCACAATCGCCAATTTTTACTCCCAAGCGGCGCGAAAAGAACAGGCATTCGGACTCAGCAACCACTATACTAAAAACGACACCCGATATATCGGCAACACAAACTTCACTTGCAACAACTCCATTATCTATGGTAGTATCCTTGAGGATGAAATCATCACTTCAGCATTCGAAGGAGTAGATCTGAATTATCATTTCTACAACTGCCTTGTGAAAAAAGAGCAATTGGATGCCCATTATACGAACTGCATGAACTATAAAGATCCTCTATTTGTATCCAATTACGGCCAAAATTATAACCTGAAAGAAGATTCTCCGGCAATTGATGCGGGAAGAACCGGCCTGAACATCAATACGGACATATTAGGCAGATTACGGAACGGAATACCCGATATCGGCGCCTATGAATACTATCCGGCACCTGATGAGAAACGACTTTCCCGTTTCCGTTAAGATCAGTATCCCAAGAGTATCTTCACTCCCAGCAAAATCAGAATAACACCACCAATGATTTCCGCCACATGTGCTTTCACATGCTTGCGCAGGCGACGGGTGAGGTAATACCCGACCAGCGAAGCGCCGAAGGAGACTATTCCGATGAGAAACAAAGCCACCCCGATGCGCACATCCTGCATCATGGAGAAACTGAATCCTACCGCCAACGCGTCAATGCTGGTGGCCACCGACAACAGCAAAACCGTACCGATGCGGGTCATGTCCACCTTGGAATCAGACTCATCGTGACGAATACCCTCCACGATCATTTTCACACCAATAAAAGCCAGAATCCCAAAGGCGATCCAGTTTGTGAAACGGTCCAAGTATTGGATAACCATCTCACCGCCCAACCAACCCAACAATGGCATAAGCGCTTGGAAAAAACCGAAACAGAAAGCAAAAAACAGGACATTCTTCGGCTTTAAGTTCGGCTGCAGGGCTCCGGCGGAACAACTGACAGCAAAACAGTCCATGGCCAAACTTACCGCCAACAAAAAAAGTGAAAAAAAGCCCATTTTTTTTAGTTTTTATAATTATTTTTGTCCAGCTTGAAAAGAGATGCAAAAGTAATAAAAACTGACACTTACAGATAATAAAACAAACATTTTTGCGTTGTTTAACACTATGTTTTTAGTAATTGACATCGGAAACACCAATCAAAAGGCGGCTTTGTTCGACGACAAGGGATGCCAAATTTCATTCATACAACAGATAACGCTTACTGTCAGCGACTTGCAGACACTGATTGGTCAGCACAATCTTCATTCGGCAATTCTGTCCTCCGTAGGCAATATGGACAGCACTGTACTCAACTGGCTCGAGCACCAGGTTCGTCTGATTCAGTTCTCCACCAATCTTCCGTTGCCCCTTCAAATCCAATACGAGTCCGCCGGCACTCTTGGCACCGACCGCATCGCATGTGCCGTGGCCGCCAATGCGATGTTCCCCAATCAAAATGTACTGTCCATCCAAGCCGGCACCTGCCTGGTTACCGATTTTGTGGATTCAACAAACACCTATCTGGGCGGATCCATCTCACCCGGACTCCAGATGCGCTTCCATGCTTTGCACGAACACACGGCACATCTGCCACTTCTTGAACCTCAAACAATCAACTCTTTCACGGGAAATTCTACCCAAAACTCCATTTTATCGGGTGTTATCAACGGACTCTCCTGCGAAATAGATGGTTTTATAGGCCATTACCTCACACATTATCCTGACACAGTGACGATTTTAACAGGTGGCGACGCGCCTCTCCTTCAGAATTACATAAAAAATCGTATATTTGCCGCCCCTAATTTAGTACTACAGGGATTGTATAAAATCTTAAGGTATAATACGGATGACCTATCTTAAAAAGTTTTTTCTTTTATTGATAATCCTTTGCGGGTTGTTTTCTTCTCATGCGCAGAATGAGATCAGCAACCCCTATTCCGGTTTTGGCATCGGCATAATCAACAAGTATTCCAATGCCATTCTTGACGGAATGGGTGGTGTTTCTTACGCCATGCAGAATCCGTATTACATCAATTTCCGAAATCCCGCGTCATACGCCGCCTTCGATTCGCTCTCGTTTGTGGGCGATGCCGCCGCTTCCATCTACTCCTCCACTCTTGCAGAGGGATCCCTGATTCAAAAAAACTCCTTTGCCCGCGCCAGTTACATCGCAATCGGCCTGCCCGTTACCCGCCACTGGCGGACTAGTGTGGGACTCGTTCCCTTCAGCACAGTGGGCTACAACATTGAAAACACCCGACTCATTGAAAATGTGGGCAATGTAACATACAACTACTCGGCAAAAGGCGGACTCAACCAACTCTATTGGGGTAACGCCTTCAAAATCTGCAAAGGATTCTCCATAGGACTGAACGCCTCCTATATGTTCGGCACTATCTACAACATCCAAAACACCAGCTTCGACGGAACCAACTTCTACAATTCCCTCATCAATGACTCCTATCACCTTGACGGCATTCATATGACCGGTGGTTTGCAGTATGTCTTCCGCGTGAAAGAGGACCATAAAATCGGATTGGGAGCCGTGTATGGCAACACTGTCCATATTTGGGCCAAAGAAAAATTGATAATCAACTATTACCAAGGCACTTACAGCACCGTTACCACTTATGACACCATGTATTACAATGATAACGTGCGCAGCAGTCTCAACATTCCCCAATCCGTTGGCGGAGGCGTGAGTTACTCCTACAAGGACAAACTCCTCGTGGCCGCTGATGTGACTTGGAATAACTGGAAAAATTACAAGTTCTTCGACCATACAGACTCTTTGAAAAACTCCATAACCGCCTCTTTAGGCGCCCAATTCACCCCTGACCCGCTCTCCAACAAGTTCTTCAAAAAGATGAACTTCCGCATCGGAGCCAAATATTCCACGGGTGAATTGTTGCTCCGCTCTAAACCTATCGACGAATTTGGAGTCAGTTTGGGCGTTGGAATTCCATTGAACTCGTTCAATACGCACTCCTCTATCAACCTCACTTTCGAATATGGAAAACTCGGCACTCTCATCAACGATCTTGTCCGCCAGAACTACTTCAGGTTTACCGTCAACTTCATCCTGCAGGAAAAATGGTATCAAAGAATGAAAATTGAATAATCACCGAAGAAATTAACTCTTAAAACAATACAGAAATGAAAAAGTTATTGATCGCAGCGCTTTTACTGTTTTCTGGCAGTCTCCTGTTCGCCCAGAATAACAATTGCCCGTTCAAATACGGTGCCAATGAGGAAGACTCCCTCAAAAGCTTGGAACAGATTACCAACTTCAACATGTTTTACAAAAGCAAGAATTACACTGATGCCTACGAAGCGTGGCGTTATCTTGTTGCCAACGCCCCTTGCTGCTGGGATGGTATCTACACCAATGCCCAGAACATGTTCAATGGTTTGATTAAGAATGAAAAGGATTCTTTAAGAAGAGAACATCTGATTGATACACTCATCTACTCGTATGAGGTTCGCAACCTGTATTTCCCAGAGAAATTCAGCAAAGGCAAATGCCTTGGGTACAAAGCCTACAACATGATGATGTATCGTATCAAATCTATGGATTTCAACCAGATAAAAGACCTGAATAACATGTTTATCCAGTCTGTTGAGATGGAAAAGGAAAAGACCGAACCGATTATTTGGGACAAATACTTCCAATTGGCTGAGAACATCACCAAGGCCAGCAAAGACACCAGTGTTGTAATTGAGGCCTACGGACGCGCCACGGATTATCTGGACATCTCCATCAACAACTCTCTGGTACAATATGAGAAACAAGCATCCGTGATTGACAGTCTGTTTGATTTATACAACAACGGCAAAATCGACACCAACTATTTGATTGAACTTTGCAAGAAACCCGCTGCCGACACTGCCCGTCAGATGAAATTGGTGGTGAATTACCGCAAAACACTGGCCAAGATGGAAAAGGCCGTTGCTCCGTACGCCTCCTGCGAAGTGCTTGAGGAACTCTACTCCGAGAAACTGGCTGAAAACAAGGAGGACTTGTCCGCTATCAACAAGATGGTCATGACCATGGCAAAGGGCGGATGCGTTACCAGCCCCGTGTTTAAAGATGCTTTGGAAATCCTGCACAGAGCCAATCCGAACCGTAACTCCGCATACTGGATGGGTAACCTCTCTCTGAGAAGTTTCGGTACTACAAAGGACAACAATGAAATCGATCGCTCCATCGAATATTTCAGAGAAGCCGTAACATTAAGCGAAACCAATGAGCAGAAGGCTGACGCCAACTATATGTTAGGTTTGGCATACTACACCAAAGGATCCTATTCAGAATCTCGTAGTGCCGCACTTGCCGCTCTGAAATACCAACCGAACATGGGTAAGGCATACATCCTCATTGGCGACTTGTACGCTAACTCCGCCGGCAGATGCTCCGGAGGCGATATGCTCCCGCTGGCCAACGCCTGGGCCGCCGCCGACAAATATGCCAGAGCCGCCGCTGTTGACCCGAGCTGCGCAGAAAGAGCCAACGCACAACGCGCTAAACTGAGATTCCCGAGCAAGGAAGACCTCTTCAAACGCGGTTTGAGCACAGGATCATCCTACCATGTGGGCTGCTGGATTCAGGAAACTACGACAGTAAGATAATAATAGCGTTCTTACATGTCAGATTTTATGACACATCTCTCAAAAAACATCATAATGGCCTTGTGCCTTATGATGTTTTTTGTTTGTTGTAACCATAAAGACAAAAACTCTGGATTGCTGGAATACAAAGGCAAATTCCCTGACGAATCGGCGGAAAACATCACTCTAACGGTAAGTGACTCCGGTATCGTCAGTTTTATCGTCAAAGCGCCTCTGTTCAACACTTACCGCACCGATTCCGCCTATATGGATTATCCTGAAGGCATCACCGCCATCTCCTTCACCGAAAACGGGCAGCAACAAGCAATCCTTACCGCCAAATATGCCTGCAACATCAACAATTCCACCTATAAAGCATCCAACAATGTGGTTATTGTGGATATTATCAAAGGGGATACTCTTGAAACTGAGGAGATTATCTGGGATCAGCATCAGCGCAAGATCTACTCCAATGTGCTGGTTAAACAGACCAAAGCTGATGGTTCCGTTAATTACGGTGACGGTTTTGAAGCGGATGAAAGATTTACCAAATACACCATCTTCCACCCTCACGGGGAAATGGTGGGATTGGATTTCTAACAGCAATATTTCACTTGACCCAATTTTTTCAAAGCCGTGACAATGCGTTCGGCTTCCCGCTGGCGAACTGAAAATTGTATGGTACAGTTCAGGTCGCTCTGCTGGCTGATGATGGTTACATACGGGTCCTTCATCAGTTGCATCACATTGTTCATCTGCAAGTATTCAAAGGTCACTTCGTAAGTCTCATCAATGGTCTTTTCAATAATGGTGGCGGCTTCCAGCGCTTCCTTTGCAGCAATCTTATAAGCGTTTTGCAACCCACTGACACCCAGTTTAATACCCCCAAAATAACGGACTACAATCACTAAAGTGTTGGTGAGATCTTTTGACATCAACTGGCCATGAATGGGACGACCTGCCGTGCCCGAAGGCTCCCCATTATCGTTCATCCGGTAAGCGTCTTTTCGTGGACCTAAAATATAGGCGTAACAATGGTGACGCGCATCATTGTGCTTTTTTTGGATCTCCGTCAGGCGCTCTTTTACCTGCTGCTCCGTCTGCACAGGAAAGGCATACGCCAGAAACTTGCTTCGTTTCTCGCTGTAACTTCCTGTTGATGGGGATGTTATGGTTTTATAGGTGTCTTCGAACATACAATATCTGATTATCGTCAATGTGTTGAACGGTCTGGGGAGGCATCGGAATTTGAGGGGCTTTTGTTCCCTTACCCCACTGTTGCGCACCCACCAGAATGCGAGCTTCATCCCATAACCCCACTTCAAGGAAACGGTCTAAAGTCTTTCTGCCTCCTTCCACAATCACGGACTGCACCTTCTGCTCATACAATTTCCCCATTGCTTCCGACAGATCCATTGGCAACGGGGAATAATAACCCTCTGACACTTCTTCTGCTCGTGACAGGACAAACCGTTTGGGGTTTTTGCCCGGATAAAGACGCGTGGTCAGTTGCGGTTTGTCGTTAAGAACCGTGTTGTAACCTACCAAAATAGCATCTTCCTCACTGCGCCACTTGTGCACAACAACCTTCAGTGCCGGATTGGTAATCCAATAACTCTTGCGCTCAGCGGCATTGCTTCGGTCTATGTCCATATAACCATCCGCAGTTTGTGCCCATTTTAGGATGATGTAAGGGCGATGTTGCTGATGATAAGTGAAAAAGCGTTTGTTCAATTCGCGGCATTCTTCTTCGCAAACATGTTCAACCACTTCAACACCAGCATCTTTCAGCTTTTTTATACCATTTCCGTTCACTTTATCATGGGGATCTGTAGTGCCTACCACAACTTTCGGAATTCCCCATTGTATGATGGCATCAGCGCATGGCGGCTGTTTTCCGAAATGGGAACAAGGTTCCAACGAAACATACAAGGTGGATTCCTTAAGCAACGAAATGTCTCGCACCGACGCTATCGCATTCACTTCCGCATGAGGTTGTCCATATTGGTGATGATAACCCTCCCCAATAATTCTATTTTGATGAACAATAACAGCGCCCACCATCGGATTGGGTTGTACCTTCCCCAATCCTAATGCGGCAAGTTGCACGCATCGGCGCATAAACATCTCATCTTCTGGTGTTTGCATCACTTTTGCGGTTTCAGAAAATAAGAAAGCGGTTGATTGGCTCTGTCAAAATGATAATATTGGCACTGCAACAGATCCTTGGTTTTTCCGTTCAGGACAGCATAGAATTTATCCCGATTGTACGGCAAATCCACTGCGGGTGCTTCCTGTTCCAGAATCGCGTCCAAATACATGGCGTCCGGTTGCAGTTTACGATACATATCCAAGCGTGTTTCAACCCCATTCACATCCACTAATGTGATGGTTTTAAACTTGTTGAATCGTAAAATTGAATCACGGGCCGATTCGCTCAACGCCTTAACATAAAGTTCATAGTTCAAATCCCTGTAAACAGAAAGCATATCCAACAGTTTGATGGTATCATAGTCCAGAATGGGCTGATGCTGACCATCGAACAGATTGAAGAAACGGGGACCGGATTTTTCCACGATAAACGATTCTTCGGGATTTTCAAAATCCTGCACTTTCAAGGATTTGATACGGGTAATTTTGGTGCTGAACAGGTCGCAGTTGTACCAATCTATCGGTCTAAACGAATAAAATGGCGTTATAAAGCCCCTAAAACCAGGAATATACACAATACAGGGCTCGTCGTATCCTTCCAAAATGGCGAAATTGGCCATATTATCCATCGTGGCCGGACCCATATAATAAGTTTTCACTTTCCGTTCCTTATCGAAGAATCTCTTGCCAAACAAGGTGAATTTGGGTGTCTTTTGATAGATTTCCACCTTAATCGCATTCACCGACATCATCTTGTTGATGTTGGATTGGGCGGTTTTGGCCACCGGCTGTTGTAAGGTCACATTGCTGATCACCCCTAACAGGTCTTTTATCTTGGGATCTTGGGCGCGTATCGAATCATCCACATACCATTCCCCATCCCGGCGGTTCAGCAAAACATGTTCTCCGTTCATATCGGCAATGAAAATTTTGCTAATCGTGGAAGTGTCTCTTACCGCAAAAATATCAGATTTCGGAATGCTATTCGATGTGTGAAAAACACCTGTCTTGAAAAGTATGACCACCAAGCAGATAAGCAAAAGAACAGCGGCCGCAAGAATATAAAAACGATTCTTTTTCATTGTTTAAAATTATGAGGTGCAAAAGTACAAAAAAAAGAGAATAGGGCTATTTTTGTATCTTTGCAAACTTTTACAATTCGGAATGGGTATAATCATACGACAGAGCATCAAAGGAACCATAGTCAACTACATAGGTGTGGCTATCGGTTTTTTCACCACTTTCTTCGTCATCACCAATTATCTGACGCAGGAGGAAGTGGGATTGACGCGCGTGCTGGTGGACGCGGGTGTGCTTTTCGCAAGTTTGTCCCAAATAGGAACCGGCGCCTCCATTCTCCGGTTCTTCCCTTACTTCAAAGATGATGAGAACAAGCACCACGGGTTCTTTTTCTGGACTATTGTGGTGCCTCTGATTGGTTTTTTGATATTTCTAGCCGTTTATCTGCTCCTGAAAAAACCAATTGTGGCCATTTTCTCCAAAAACTCACCTCTTTTCGTCAACTATTTCCGGTTTGTCATTCCCATAGCATTGTTTATGCTGTATCAATATGTCTTTGAAGCCAATTCAAATGTGTTGATGCGGATTGTGATTCCTAAATTCGTCAGGGAAGTGGGCATACGCTTGGGATTGCTGGTTATTTATATATTGTATGGACGGCATATCATTGACTTGGACGGACTGGTTTTGGGTTTCTGCATTACATATTTTCTTGCCGCCTTGGTGGATATCCTCTACCTGTTTTCCTTGCAGAAAATCTCGTTAAAACCTGATTTCAAGTTCCTTACAAAACCTTTACGGAGAGATTTCCTTTTTTACACCCTGTTTTTGGTTATGGCCTCCATTGCCGGCACCATCACACCGCTGCTCAGTTCGTTTTTTGTGACTGCCAAAATGGGACTCACCTTCACCGGTATCTTCGCCATTGCCAATTATATCGCAACTGTAATAGAGATCCCCAACCGCTCGCTCAATGCCATCGCCCAACCCAATCTGTCAGAAGCCATCAAGAATCAAGACTGGACTCGTGCGGACGAGCTATGCAAGTCTGTTTCCTTGCACTTGTTGTTATCCAGTTTTTTCATTTTTTTCATCATCTGGATCAATGTGGACCTTCTTTTTATGATCCTTAGAAACGGTGAACTATACACATCCGGAAAAAGCGTAATCTTCATTTTGGGACTTGCGCGTCTGTCAAATTCCGCCTTCAGCATCAGCAGCAATGCTTTGAGCTTCTCCAAGTATTATTACCTGACCCTGGTGTTCACATTTCTGCTCACCATATCTTCCATCGTATTGAACATTCTGCTGATTCCAAGCATGGGTATGAATGGCGCCGCCTTGGCCAATTTCCTGTCTTACTTCATCTATTTCATATTCCTTCTGATTCTTCTCAGGTGGAAACTGAAAATTTCTTTGTTTTCCATCGGGCAACTGAAAATCATCGCTATTATTGCGCTGCTTTTTGGACTTAACGCTCTGTGGACCTCCTCACTCACACCACTAATCATGAAAATTCCTTTTAACCCATTAGCGGTTTCTATTTTGGAAGGTGGAATACGAACCGCCGTGCTCGTTGGCATCGGTATCACACTAGTTTATTGCTGGAAAGTGTCTGCAGATGTGAACAGACTGATAGACAAAGTGATAAAAAGGAAAAACGCTTAACTCCAATCCCTATTCCTTATATCTGGGGTGATACTGGGCCATAGTGCTCCGGATATAGTCTTTATCCAAATGGGTATAAATCTCGGTTGTGGTAATGCTCTCATGTCCAAGCATTTGCTGTACAGCGCGCAGGTCTGCGCCGCCTTCCACAAGATGTGTGGCGAATGAGTGGCGAAAGGTGTGCGGACTGATGGATTTCTCTATACCGGCCTCGTTTGCCCATTTTTTCACCAACATAAAGACCATTTCACGCGTCAAATGGTGGCCTCTCCGATTTAAAAAGAGGTAATCTTCCTCTCCTTTTTTTATTTTCAACTTCTTCCGGGCGCCTTCCATATACAATTTCACCATTTTTTGCGCCATACTCCCGATAGGGACAAACCGTTCCTTGTTTCCTTTTCCCAACACTTTTATAAACCCCTCTTCAAAAAAAAGATGGGAAAGCCGCAAGGTCACCACCTCACTCACACGCAATCCGCAGCCGTACATCACCTCCACCAGGGCGCGGTTTCGGTGGCCTTCGGGCGTACTGAGATCGATGACATTGATAATGGCCTCAATCTCCGGAACTGAAAGCACATCAGGAAGATGCAGGCCAATTTTGGGAGCATCCAGCAAAACGGTTGGATCATCCTGAATGGTGCCGTCATACAACAGAAAACGATAAAAACTCTTTATTCCTGAAACAATCCGGGCCTGTGACCTGGGTTTGACATTCTTCTCCACCAACGAGCGTAAAAAAAGTTGGAGATTCTCCAATTTGGCGGTTTCCAAGGGTTTATGCTCCAAAAAATCCTCCAAAAGCGACACATCATGCAAATAGGCCTCCACACTCTTCGGCGAAAGCCCCTTTTCGAAAATCAGATATTGCTTGAACTGGATGATTAGAGGGGACATGGGAAGAGGGTATGTCTGTTTGCTTTAACGCAGGTCTTTTTCAATTTCGATGCGAAGCATATTGAGGGCGGCGCGGGCGGCACGCTCAATGATTTGCTTGCGACCCATACGGCTGCCAAAACGGAATTCCTTGGTTGCAAGGCGCACTGGTGTAGCCACGGCAATCCAAACGGTGCCGACCGGTTTCTCGGGCGTACCACCGTCAGGACCGGCAATTCCGGAAGTGGCAATTGTGTAGTCCACATCAAACAACCCCATAGCGTTAAGCGCCATATCACTCACCACCGGCTCGCTCACTGCGCCACGCCGCTTCAAATTGTCCTCACGCACATTCAACAAATCGCGTTTTATATCATTGCTATAGGACACTAACGAGCCCTGAAAATATCTTGAACTTCCTGGAACAGAGGTGATTAAATGAGCAATATATCCTCCCGTGCAACTCTCCGCCGTAGCCATGGTTTTGCCTGTCTTCACCAACAACCGGCCCACAACCTCCTCCAATTCGATATCTTCATCGGTGAACGCATACTCCGCAACCTGCTGTTTTAACAAATCAAATTGCTGATCCAGTGTCGTTTGCATCTGTTCTGTATCATTTCCTTCGGCGGTAAGCCGCAACCGGATAATACCAGGTTTGGGCAAATAAGCGAGTTTGAAACCCTCGGGAAGCTGCTTTTCGTACTCCTCCAGCATGTCCGACAAACCGCTTTCGGTAATATTGGTACATTGTACTACTTTATACAACAGCGACGATGAACGGAATTTTCCCGCTTTCAGTCGGGGAAGAACCTCATCTTTAATCAGTTTTTCCATTTCAAACGGAACACCCGGAAGCGAAATGAGAACTTTCCCGTCCTTTTCCAACCACAAACCCGGTGCTGTTCCCAGGGTGTTGGTCAGCACCACGCATCCTTCTGGAACGGCGGCCTGCTGACGGTTGGTTTCGGTGAGTTCCATGCCCCGTGCGGCAAACATTTCCGTCACTTGCTTCAGTGTGGCCTCATCTATTACCAACTCGCGTTGAAAAATATCACAAATCACTTTTTTGGTGATATCGTCCTTGGTGGGCCCAAGTCCGCCGGTCATCAACACCACATCGGTTTTGGACATGGCACGCTCCACAGCCTCCCGGATGGCAAGACCGTCATCTCCAATCGTTATCACATCGGTCAATTCAAATCCGGCGGCGGTCATCTGCTGGCCTATAAATGCCGCGTTCGTGTTAACCACTTGGCCAATAAGGAGTTCGTCTCCAATATTAATCAGTATCATATTGTCTTTTCATTTCTTGATCCCTAAAATCCAACATTTCCAACCGGTGCTGCATGTTCTGCACATATGGATTGTCGGGATACTGTTTTTTTAAAGTTTGGGTTATTTGTCGCAGCAGGTTGCGGTCTTCTTGTTCAGAAAAGAAACTTCTTCTATTATATCCTTGATAAAAAGCAACATACGAAGCCATTTTGTCGGGATGATCCTGGATGAATTTCGTCAAGTATGCTTTATGCTGGCCCAGCAGCTGCAGATACTGTTTCTCCACATCCGCCCTTGCGGAATCATCCTCAATATTATCCTGATAAACCTGATAAAGCGCATCCACAGGTTGCACAAAACTGTTCAACGCACTGTCGAGTTGCCCTAATAGAACTGCCTCTTCACCGCCCGAAACTTTATAAGAATCAATCAGACTTTCCGCACCCGCTTTGATGATAATGTGATCACCGCCTTTTGCTATCGTAGTCAGGGTGTTATAGGGTGACAGCATAATCTGGTACATCATAGGGGTTGCGGCGCGGGCTTTGGTTTTGTCATTATCCGCCTTCAACTCAAAACAAAAATGACCGTTTTTCATTTTCATGGAATCCAGTTGTTCCAAACCCTCGTTTGTAACTAGAGCGAGCACAATATTGTCGTTCTTCACCCCGCTAATATCCCCTTCAATCACAATGAGTGATTTTTTATTCTGGCAGCAGAAAAGCATGAAAACGGCAATGATCAATAATAGATTCTTCTTCATAGTTCTATTTGTTATAGGTCATCAATGAGTCTAACGCACAAGGTTCGGTTCTATACTCACAACCGCAATTCCGTTCCTTGCGATGCGGACGGGCGCCTGAAATTTTAGGGGCGCATGAGGAACCTATAAGCATAAGCAAAACAAAAACAATTAGCAACTTTTTCATCTTGATACGATTGGGTGCAAAAATACAATTTTTATTATTTTTGCAGTTTTAACGAAAACAAGGATGAAACTATTGCGATATTTCATATTAATATTTGGTTTTATTGGATTGTCGGTTTCAGGATATGGACAAGGCACACAACCCTCAAATCCCTCAGAAAACATTGGAAATGAGGGGTTTGTGTGTCCAAAAATAGATTCCATCATCGCATTTGCCAAAACAAAACTCGGAAGCACCTACAAACCCGGCGGCACCGGTCCGCACTCGTTTGATTGTTCGGGATTCATGTATTATGTTTTTGACCATTTCGGCATACGGCTCGGGCGTAGTTCCCGCGATCAGATTCTGATGGGTAAAGTGATTGAGAAAAAGGATGTCAGAAAAGGAGACTTGGTTTTCTGGTATCGTGGGAAAGGATATGTCGGTCATGCCGGATTGGTGGTGGATGTGGATTCCGCGCACAACTTCACTTTCATCCATGCCTCTACGCAGGGCAAAGGGGTACGATACGACCGTTCCAACGGCAACTGGTACGCCACCACCTACGCGGGGGCGCGGCGCATCATTGACTGCGACGAAAGCGGACAGTCATTTTTAGTACAATCCGGAAAACCCGCGCAATATGCCGAATCCACCCTCAATGAAAACACAACTCCAAAAGATTCAACAACAGTAAAAAACGCCCCTACCCCTCCTAAACCCACCTCAAAAATCACCTACCATAAAATCAAAGAAGGGGAAACCCTGACTTCCATCGCCAAAAAGCACCATGTTTCCGTGAAACAGCTCAAGCAGTGGAACCATCTTCGGTCTGACCGGATACGGGCTGGGGAAAAACTGAAAATTATCAAAAACAAATAGCCCAAAACCATTATGAGAAAGATTTGGTTTTTATTCTTAATATTGGCGGGATACACCGCAATGGCGCAAAACACTCCCACCTGTTATCGGATTTCGCTTTCTGACAAAAACAACAGTCCGTATTCTATAAGTAATCCTTCGGTTTTCTTGTCACAACGCGCCTTGGACAAGCGGGCGAGGTTCAACATCGCCATTACAGAACAAGATTTTCCCGTAAATCCACAGTATATACAGCAAATTAAAGCAATAGACGCCAACATCCAGGTTCTTTGCACATCGAAATGGATGAACACTGTGACCATATATTGTCCCGACAGCACCAAACCCGCCACCATCTCCGCCTTACCCTTTGTGACCAATGTTTTGCCCGTGGCGGATTACGATTTACAAGGAATGAAAAAACAGCTTCAAACCTTTGAAAACAACTATGTATCCATCGTTTCCAATCCCGCCAAAGACTCTATGGCGGATTTGGACTATGGTGAGGGGTATAGGCAGATTGCTTTACACAACGGACACTTGCTACACAAGGAAGGTTTTCTTGGAAATGGGATGCTGATTGCCGTTTTTGACGCAGGATGGGCAGGTGTGGATACGAGCATTTATTTCCATCCATTATTTGAAAACGGACAGATTCTGGGCACCCGTGATTTGATTCCGGGGCGCCATAATGTTTTTGAAGGTCATTATCATGGCACGATTGTAAGCTCCACCATGGCCATACTGGCGGAAGGCACGCTTGTGGGCACCGCACCAAAGGCCAATTATTTCTTTATTCGCTCCGAACATCCTCTCAGCGAGGAACTTATTGAAGAGGATTTCTGGGCTCAAGCGGCGGAAATCGCCGACAGTTTGGGTGCCGATGTCATTAATTCTTCATTGGGATACACTACTTTCCGTGATTTTCCGCAAGGCGATTTCACCTATGAGGATGTGGATGGAGTAACCAGCATCGCTTCGCGCGCCGCCACCATTCTGGGACAAAAAGGCGTTGTTGTATGCGTCAGCGCAGGCAATGAGGGCACCAGTCCATGGTACCATATTGGCCATCCCGCGGATGCTTTCGACATTCTGGCAGTAGGTGCCGCTAATGTGATGGGCCATATTGCTGGATTTTCCTCTCGCGGACCCTCATACGATGGGCGTGTGAAACCCGATATCACCTCCGTAGGTGTGAACACAACTTGCATCTGGCCTGACGACCGCCTTGGCGAAGCCGACGGCACCAGCTTGGCTTGCCCTGTGGCAGCCGGACTGTGCGCTTGCCTGTGGCAGGCGTTGCCCGAGAAAACCGCCTCCGAAATTATGCAAATCGTGCGGGAAAGCAGTTCCTGTTACAACAATCCCAACGACTCACTCGGATACGGAATCCCCGATTTCTACGCCGCTTACCAGAATCATGCGCACGATGGGGTGCCCGAGCATATTATTCCCACAGCGCACATTTTCCCCAATCCCTGTACCAACCAATTCAACATCAGCAGCCGCGAGGATAATATAGACCGTGTGGAACTCTTCTCCATAGACGGAAAACTTGTGCTAAGCACATGCCCTGACAAGCATTTCTATATCTCCGTCAATGTGCAAGATGTGCCAGCTGGGTTCTATATTGGTCGTATTTATTTGAAAAACAAGCAAATCCAGACTTTTAGAATTATCAAACAATAAAATCAACCTTAACCATGAAAAACAAAACACTAAACAATTTACTCTCCTTCTTCTACCCGCGCCTGTGCGTGGGTTGTGGCGACGCTTTGCAGCAGAATGAGGAACATCTGTGTCTGAACTGCATGATGCACCTGCCAGAAACCAATTTTCACAAGGAGGCGGACAATCCGCTGACAAACATTTTTGCGGGGCGCGTGCGCGTACAAGAGGTGGCGGCATTGCTGTTTTACAAAAAAGGCACCTCGGCGCAACACATTCTGCATGCGCTCAAATATAAGGGACAAAAGGAGTTGGGCGCATATTTGGGTGAGTATTACGGCAAACTGCTCATCCAACAGCCGCGTTTCCAGCAAATTGATTACATCATCCCCATTCCTCTTCATCCGAAAAAACAGCGCAAAAGAGGATATAACCAAAGTGAGTGGATAGCGAAAGGATTAAGCAAGGGTATGGGAAAACCATACCGGACCGATGTTTTATCGCGTGCTCAGTTCACGGAAACGCAAACCAAAAAGAGTCGTTTCAGCCGTTGGGAAAATGTGAAGGAGGTGTTCGTCGCCAATGAAACGGACGACATTAGAGGAAAGCATCTTTTGCTATGTGACGATGTGCTGACCACCGGAGCCACTATGGAAGCCGCCATTCAGCAACTGCAAACCATTCCGGACATCACCGTTAGCGTGGTGACACTGGCCACAGCGCAGTTTTAACAATTTATAACGAAAACTGCACGATGACAAAAACCAAACCCAACAGGAATGTGGAGATAATCAGACCGCGCCCAGTTTTATCATATTTGAGTTTCAGCAGATAGTGTCTCAAAATGAAAAGGGAAGGTATCATGCTGATCAGGATCAATTTTGGCACAATCGTCTTGTAAAGAGACGGATTGTTAATCAGCATGTTCGGATTGGAATGCACCAGAATACTCAAGACTCCAAACAAAATGCCAAAAACAATCGCAGGAATTACAATACCCAGCACAATGCCCATGGTATAGGTGTCTTTTCTTAAAAAATCTAAAAATCTATTGAACATTTTCCAAATATTTAATATCGTTCATTGCTTCATACGCCGTTAAATCATAATGAACGGGCTGAATGGAGATAAAATTGTGCTGCAATGCCCATTCGCAGGAATCTTCCTTATTATCCGTATTTACCAGATATCCGGTAAGCCAATAGTACTCACGCCCGTATGGGTCAACCCGTTTTTCCATATCCTCATACCAATAGCCGTCCGTCTGGCGTGTGACTTTCATGCCTTTGATCTCTTCAAACGGGATTTTAGGCACATTGACATTAAGGCAAACATGCGGGGGAAGACCTTTTTCCAATACGGATTTCACAATAATTTTACCGTAATGGACGGCCGCGGTGAAATCTGCGTTGGGAGAGTAATCCTGCACAGAAAGTCCGATGGCAGCCGTATCGAATGAGGCCTCAATGGCGGCACCCATTGTGCCGGAGTAAATCACGCTGACAGAAGAGTTGGAACCGTGGTTGATACCCGAAAGCACCAGATCTATTTTCCTTCCGCGGAGCACCACTTTCTGCCCAAGTTTAACGCAATCCACCGGCGTTCCGTTGGTGCGCCAATACTGCACACCATCAACCGTTTTGTATTGACGGACATGCAACGGCACATTCATCGTAATAGCATGACCCATAGCCGATTGCACTTTGTCGGGGGTTACCACGACCACCTCGCCGAAAGTCTTGGCTATCTCCACCATGGCTTCGAGACCTCTGGCCTCATAACCATCATCATTCACCACTAAAATCAAAGGTTTCTTTTCCATTGATTACTGTTTAACGATCTTTATGGTTTTTACTGTCTGCCGGCCACTTATAATCTTCAAGATATAGATGCCCGGTACAAAATCCGCAATATCCACCATCTGTGTCATTTCTGTTAGCAGATCCTGTCTTAACACCCGACCTGTTAAGTCAAACAGTTGATAATTGGCGTTTTGTGCAACCAAATCTTCGTTAGAGACAATCTGTATCCATTGGGTAGTTGGATTCGGGCTCACAGCAATGTCTGAAGTTTGAAAGGATTCCACCGTAACCGGTCCGTTTGTGCACGGAAATTCAACCAGGTCGATCATAGCCCGGTCTTGACCGGAAGAGTAATAGGCGTCTTTCTTATATTCCCACTTGAAGGTGTGTTGTCCTGCGGGCACATTAAAAGCAGCACGGGTCCATGAAACATTGCCGCTCCAACTTTCCATTTTCTGATTATCAATATAGAAATTCAGGAAATCATAATCCGCCTCACTGGACACCTTGTAATAGAACGAAATTGAATCCGAAACCTCACTGTTAAGCGTTATTTTCAATGTACTTGTTGTATTGTTGCCTATTTGGCCAGAACGAGCGGCATAGGTACCTTCGTACGCACCTTGGTCAACGATAAACCAGCCATTTGAACTGGATGTAACCCAATTATAGTCACTCATACTGTTGCTTTCCCAGCTTTCCGCTTCGGTGCCCACTTTCACCACAAAAATTTTCGATGCGAAGTACGGATGCACGGAGTAACGGGTACGCACGCCAAACATGGAGGGCGCATGGATAGATGTGTCGATGGTTGCGCTAACACGGAATTGGGCGGTGGCGTTTTTGGACAAAACAGGGGTTGCAAGTTCCAGCGTGTTCAAATTCAAGCGCTCATCATAACTGAAGAGTTTCAAATTACCCGCTTTGGCATCCCCGTTTCCATGGTTGGCTATTGTAAACACCAACTCAACGGTTTCGCCAAAATCAAATTTACCGTTATTGTTTCCCACGGAAGAATCGTCCACCTGCATGCTCATGACTACAATATCGGGCGCGCAGATATCCAAGAAATATTTGGAACGGGTAGTGTCATTATTGCTATTGATAAACTCCACGGTGATTGGGGCTTTATGAAACGCCGGTGTTGCGGCGGCGATTTGCATGAAGAAGGAACCTGTGACGGTTGTGCTTTCGCCAGCGGCTAATCTGTTGATTATATGAACATTGTCATATAAGGAAATATAAGGATCGTCAGAATAAACGCGCGTTTTAATCACTTCCGCAGGTTGCGAACCAATATTGTTGACATTCAAATCCAAAATCATGAAATCACCGGATTCCGGAATGTTATTCTGATCATCACGGAATGTAATGCCGTTACAAAGCACATACGGCCCGTCGGTGGGGATTCTTAAAATTTGACCTTCGAAAGGCAGATAGTTTGAAGCGGTAGCCAAAACAGTCAGGGTGTCAACCTCAACCGGAAGGTCCGAAATGCTCAACACAACTGTCCCGTTCTGGATTTTTCCGGAAGCCACTGCCTCGTTATTTTTGGATATGATAACTTTCGCATTCTCAACTGTAGAGTTGAAGGTAAGATTGGAAACACTTAAAGGGCATATCTCATTGAATGTGAGAGGTAATTGTTGGGGCTCTGCCGTGCGCACCATCAGAGTGGGGTCGCCAAAAAGAATCCATGTGCGGGTAACCTCGTAATCGTTGTAATTGTCCAGCATCTTGATGAATCCGTTGAAAACGATACCACCGAATGTGTACTGCTGGGCTTTGCCATTGGAACCCGTGAGATACTGGTTCATGTGATCCTGTGCGCACATGGGAGACTCCCAAGGTTGGTTGATGGTGGACATCAGTGTGCTGACAGCGCCTGTCGGCTGACCGTCTTTTGTCGCACGCATCCAGGCCTCAGCGAAACAGGTTCTTCCACTATAGTCTCCATTAACACAAGCCACAGAAATGATGAACGGAAGTTTGCCTACATTAGTCAGACCATTCACACCACTAACACTGAAACCGGAGGTTACCCAACTGGTTTCGGAACCGTGTCCGCAATAATTGATGATACCCACTCCACCGTTCACCTTTTGGGCAACCATGGATGCAGTAGGGTCTCCAGAGGCATCAAGACCTCCTTGAGAACCCTCAAACAACTCATGACCAGAAGTATAGGTATAAGATGTCAACAGGTTTCCGATGTTGCGGATATGATCATAGTCATACTCGTTGTTGTCGCCAGGACCTTCGGAAGAGGCGATACCCAGAAAAACCGGAAAATGATCCGTTTGGGGCGGATTCTGCTCATATTGGATAAAACGCTCCACTTGTGTGGTCACATGGGCAACCGTTTCAGCGGAAATCTTGCCGATAATAACATCAGGGTAGTTATCAGAGCCGGCAATTTCACCATAATAGTTGTCAGACACATTGCCACCCGCCATGATGTTCGGGAATTTGGTGTTATCGCCCACCAAAAGCACATAGGCCATGTGGTTTTCCTCGTAATAGGTTCTAATATAATTTTTCACAGCGGAACTGCTGTTCCCTATCGTTTCCAATGTCACGACCGTTGTCGGATAACCAGTCCTTGTTTTCCATTCCACATAGGGTTGTAAGGCGGAACTAAACTCCTCGGGCGTAATAATCAGAATGCTTCCCTCCTCGGTCAAGGGGTTGGATTTGGCACTGTTGAAATTGTAGTTAAGAAAATGATCAGCATAAATTGCGTCAAACGGTTTGTCTATCTTTTGCGGTTGTTTGATGGTTTGACGACAATTGAAGTTGATTTTGAATGTAATGGTTTTATACACTTTCAAGGTCTGACGAACCGGATTGTAGGCAAACGGGAATACCTGAACAGCGACACCATAAAAGTCGCGCAAGAGATAAGGTTCGCCCAAAGCGACAGAGTCTTCCAAAAGGAATGAATCCTCTTGATATGCAGCGCCTTTGAAACTGGGCACAGTGGCAGGATCCACATTGCGGTACAATTTTCCTTTCGAAGGGGCCACCTTCACCTGATTCACAATTTGGAAATCCGTGCTCAAAATTTCCGCTGTAGGACGGCTTCCTTCCGGAATAATCACTGATGCGGCAGATGAAAGCAGTTCCGGGAATCCGGCTTTTAACAACGGATAGGCATCCTGCATGTGAAGGATTTTCATCTCTTCCCCATTAACCTGCACATTGTTCAAACTATAATCTGGAAAAGTCACTTTCACGCACACACCATCGTTAGACGCGCTTAACAGCGTATATTGGACATTCTGTGCGTGTGACAAAGAAACCAATGTAAGTAAAACACTTACCCACAGGATTTTAAAAGATATTTTTTTCATAAAAAAACAATTATCATTAAAAAGGCGCAAAAGTACAAAAAACAATGAATATTAGTCAATTATTCCTAAAAATAATATTTCTGTGGATTTTATATCTTTGTCGGGCAAAAAATAAGAGAAAATGGTTGAAAAAAAAGCACTTCGTCAGCAAGTCAGAGCACTGAAAAAACAGTTTACCGCCGAACAATTGGCGATGGAATCAGAAAAGATTATGAAAAAAATATCCAATCATCCTGATTTTCAGAATTCTGAGATTGTTATGTTATACGCCTCGCTGCCCGATGAGGTGCAAACCTTAGGATTTATTGAGGAATGGCGCAACCGCAAGCGCATCATCCTGCCCACTGTTGTCGGAGATGATATTATCCCGGTGGAGCTGACTGCTGGCAGCGGCATGGTAGAGGGCAACTTCCACATCTTGGAACCGGAGAACAATCCTTATGATGGTCCCATTGATTTAATCGTAGTGCCGGGTATGGCCTTCGACCGACAAGGCCACCGTCTGGGCCGCGGAAAGGGGTATTACGACCGTTTCTTAATAAAATATCCCGAGGTGAAGACCATCGGGATATGTTTCAGTTTTCAAATGTTGGATGAGGTTCCCGCAGAACCGCATGACCAATTGATTAATGAGGTAATCACCTGTTAATCAGATGTTTTAATACCATAAGCCAAGTCACCGGCGTCACCCAAACCGGGTACAATGTAGGAGTGTGCAGTCAGTTCCTCGTCAATGGCCCCGATCCAGAGTGTGCACTTGGAGGGTTTCAGGTGTTGCTGCAGATATTCCACACCCTGGCGGCTGGCGATGATGCTCACGATGTGCGTGTGCTCCGGTTCCCCTTTCGTCATCAATTCCTCGTACGCCAGCAACATCGACTTGCCCGTGGCCAGCATGGGGTCGGCCAGTATGAGTGTCTTGTCGTCCAGCTCCGGAGCCGACATATAGTCCACCTGAATCTCGAAGGTGCCGTCCTTGTAATATTTGCGGAATGCGGAGATGAAGGCGCTCTCGCCGTGGTCGAAGTAGTTGAGCATGCCCTGGTGCAGGGGCAGTCCGGCACGCAGGATGGTGGCCAGCACGGGCCTTTCCATCAGGCGCGGAATCTCAGCAATGCCCAGCGGGGTGGAGACCTCCTGCGGTTTGAATTTCATCGTTTTGCTGATTTCGTAGGCGAAAATCTCGCCGATTCGCTCCAGGTTCCGGCGGAAGCGCATACTGTCGATCTGCACATCCGCACTTCTGATCTCAGCAATGAACTCATCAAAAAGAGAGTTCCGGTTTCCAAGGACATTCAGGTTGTTTTTCATTATTTTGGATTTTTGAGGGTGAACTGAAAGAGGTGAGAAGGTGAACGGTGAAAAGGTACAGGGTACAGGTTGAAAGGTAATGAAGGATGGTTATTTGCCTACGGCTAATTTTCCCCAAACACTCTCTCAAAAATGGTGGGCACTTCCTTCATGTAATATTCCAGTGTGAAGCATTGGGCAAGCTCCTCCGGTGTGAAATTTTGTTGAATAGTTTCGTTTTGGAGGAGAAGTTCCTGATAGTCGAGGCCGTCGAACCAAGCCTTCATGGCGATGGGTTGCACGAGGTCGTAAGCTTTCTCGCGGGCGAATCCCTTGTTGATGAGGGCGGTCATCACGCGTTGCGCGAAGATGACCTTATTGGTTATGTAGATGTGTTTCAGCATGTTTTCTGGAAAGACGACAAGGTTTTCCAAGATTTTGCCGAAGCGGTTAAGCATGTAGTCAAGCAGAATGGTGGCGTCGGGGAGCATGATACGCTCAGCGGAAGAGTGGGAAATGTCACGCTCGTGCCACAAGGGGATGTTCTCATAAGAACTCACCATGTAGCCCCGGAGGATGCGCGCGCATCCGCACATGTTCTCGCTGCCGATGGGGTTGCGCTTGTGCGGCATGGCGGAGGATCCTTTTTGTCCTTTTCCGAACGCCTCCTCGGCCTCACGGAGCTCGGTGCGTTGCCAATGGCGCACTTCCACCGCCATCTGTTCCATTGTGGAGCCGATGAGGGCCAATGTGCCCATATAGTGCGCATGGCGATCGCGCTGAAGCACCTGCGTGGAGATGTTGGCAGAGTGGATGCCCAATTGCTCGCACACATAGTCCTGAACAAACGGCGGCGTATTGGCGAAATTGCCCACCGCCCCACTAATCTTGCCGCATTCCACATCGGCGGCAGCGGCCTCGAAGCGGGCCATGTTGCGCTTCATCTCCTCATACCACAACGCCCATTTCAGTCCCAAAGAGGTGATATCGGCGTGCACACCATGTGTTCGGCCAATACAAGGCGTGTCCTTGAACTCATAGGCGCGTTTTTTCAGAATCTCCATGAAATGCTGGAGGTCCTTACGCAAAATCGTATTGGCCTGCTTCAGCAGGTATCCGTTGGCCGTATCCACCACATCGGTGGAGGTGAGTCCGTAGTGTACCCATTTTTTTTCATCACCTAACGACTCGCTCACAGCGCGGGTGAAAGCCACAATGTCGTGGCGCGTTTCTTGCTCTATTTCATAGATGCGCTCCACTTTGAAAGTGGCTTTGTCGCGGAGTTTCTGCACATCTTCTGCGGGAACAACGCCCAATTTGCTCCATGCGGCGGCGGCTTCAATTTCTACTTTCAAGTAAGCGTTGAACTTGTTGTCTTCGGTCCAGACAGCACTCATTTCAGGTCGGGAGTAGCGTGGTATCATAATTTTTGTGTTTTTCAATGAGGTTGCAAAGATACAAAATTACTTTTTTTATATTTTTGCCCGCACTAATTTTAAAAACATGGCACAAGAAAAATTTGCTGTTATCGGAGCCGGCCATTTCGGTCAAGCTATCAGTCTCGCCCTCTCAGAGAAAGGACATGAGGTGCTCGTTATCGACAACGATATCAATGTTATACAAGAGATTTCCGAAGATGTGGCCTATGCGGTTTGCGTGGATGCCACCAACAAAAGAGCACTGCTCAATGAGAATATCCTGAACTTCGACGCGGTGATTGTTTCCATCGGCAACGACTTTGTGGGACGACTGCTGTGTACCGCAAACCTGCTGGATGTGGGCGTGAAACGCATCATCTGCCGTGTGATGGGCAAAAGCCAACGCACCATTTTGGAGAAAATGGGCATTACCGAGTTCCTCTCCCCTGAGGATGAAGTAGGCACATTGCTGGCCGAACGGCTTACCAACCCCAATATGATTTCCTATCTGCAACTGCCTGACGGATACAAGATTGCGGAGGTTATCACCCCCAACCGGCTTATTGGTTTGTCTGTCGGCGACATCAACTTCCGCGACAACCACCGCTTGAGTTTGATCACTATCCGACGCAATTTCGAGGAGAATGTGGCCGGCAAAACCGATACCAAACAACACATCCTCGGCGTGCCCGACAATAAAACCATCATCCAGGAAGGCGATGTGTTTGTCATTTTCGGAAAAGAGCACGACATTGACAACTTCATCAAAATCAATCTGTAATGTTCAACTGGGGATCGCACAGGGAATACAACAGCAAGCGTAAGCTGCATATTGCCACATACAAGGATAGTGTGCGCCGCATTTTGCAAATATGCAGCGCTGTTATATCTCTTGTGACGATTGTCTGTATCATCTGCTACCATGGAATGTACATCTCCCTGGAAGCCAAAAACATAATTCGGATCATTATCCACGGAAGCTTATGCTTCTATGTGGTGAAATACTTTGTGCTTCTTTTCTACTCACTACACCGAAGGGATTACCTGAAAAAATCCTGGTTTGAGGGTGTTATCATCTTCCTGCTGATTGCGCAGTTTTTGTCTGTGCACATCTTCCACCTCAGTTTGGATCTTTTCGAATCGGAGAACTTTGAAAACTACTATCTGCTCTTCATACAGTTCTATTTCCTGATCATCGTACTGATTGAGTTTACCAAGGCAAACGGTTTCTTAGGAAAATTCAACTTAAGCCCGCCTCTGCTCATGGTGGCTTCCTTTTTCATTTTGATAGCTTTCGGAACCCTGCTGCTTTGCATGCCGCGCATGACGGTCAACGGAATCTCCTTCGTGGATGCGCTGTTTACGGCCACGAGCGCCAGCTGCATCACCGGACTTACGGTGGTGAGCACCGGCACCTGCTTCACCGTGAAAGGCCAAGTGGTTATCATGATCCTGATTCAGTTGGGCGGTATCAGTATCTTGTCATTCGCCACGTTTTTCACTACCTTTTTATCAAAATCTTTCGTCGGACTCCGCTACCAATACATGTTGCGCGACATGTTGGACACCAATCAATTGTCCGAATCGGTGGCATTGCTGCGCAGCATCGTACTCACCACCGCCATTATTGAGTTTTCGGGCGTGGCATTGCTTTATACCTATTGGAACACCACCGGATTCTTCACCACAAACTCCGAAAACCTCTTCTATTCATTATTTTATACCATTTCGGCCTTCAACAACGGTGGTTTTGTGCTGATGGACAAGAGTCTGCTTGACTTAGGTGTATCCAACAGCTATTTTCCGCAGACCATTATTGCGGTTTTGGTGTTCTTAGGCGGCATCGGATTTCTCACCATTCGTGATTTCTTCAGTGCGCGCCGCATTCGTGAACGCAAAAAGCATCAGTGGAAGGGGTTGATGCCCCAAACCAGAATCATCCTCACCACCACTTTCGCCATCATCCTGATTTGCACCTTAATCTTTTTCCTCATCGAAAAAGACCATGCACTTAGCGGACAAAAGAGTTTTTTTGACAAAATCTTCACCTCATTCTTCCAGATTATCACTTGCCGCACATCAGGATTTATGGTTTTGGATGTGAATACGATGGCATTGCCCACGATGATTATGATTACACTGATCATCTTCATTGGCGGTTCTCCCGGCTCCACCGCTGGCGGCGTGAAAACCACTACGCTTTTTGTGCTTATCAAGTCTGTGTTAGCCACCATTCAAGGGAAGAAAAACATTGAGTACAAGCACCGTACCATACATTTTTCGCTGGTTGACCGGGCTTATTCCATCATCCTCATGTCCTTGGCTTTCATTTTAATATCCTGTTTCCTCATCACGCTGGTGCAGCCCGATGTGTCGCTCAATCATGCGATTTTTGAAACCACTTCCGCCTTTACCACTTGCGGTCTTTCCTCCGGCGCCCCCGCCAACTGGTGCAATGCCGCTAAAATCATTCTGGTAATCAACATGTACATCGGCCGTATCGGAACGCTTACGCTGGCCTTTGCCCTCACCAAGCACAGAAAAGAGTCACAACACACCTACCCCAACATCTATCTGATGGTGGGTTAAAAGCAATCCTTTTCATAAATATTTATTGTATGTGTAAGAATATTTTATTATTTTTGCGCTCTGTATGTGTGTTTGTTAAAAATCAAATAATCAAATAAATACATTGAAATGAAAAGAATTTATGTTTTAGGTTTCGCTGTTTTGATTGCAGCAATGATGACCAGTTGCGGTTTCGGCAAGATGGTTACCAAGTATCCGGAGGTTTCTGTCACCCTGGACAATCCTGATCTGGAGAACAAAGGCGGACAAGTGGCCTACACTATCAAAGGCACATTCCCGCCCAAATACATGAAAAAGAAAGCTGTTGTGACCTTGTCACCGACCTTGAAAGTGGACGGCACCAACCTTAGCACTCCTTTCACCACCATCAAACTGAAAGGTGAGAAAGCCAAAGGCGACGGCACTGTCATCAGTTGGAAAAAAGGCGGCAGTTTCACACAATCCGGCACTTTCAAGTTTGATCCCAGCTATGAAGATGCTGAAATCGTGGCCCCGGCTATTGCCCAAATCAAGAAGAAATCCACCACACTGAGCCCGGAAAAGAATCTTGGCGAAGGCATCTCCAACACCTCTTCCCGCATCGGTTTGCAACCCAAGAGCACTTACGAAGCCACCAGCGGCAATTTCATTCACTCTCCGCACAACTTCAAGCCCGAGTTCATCGGCAAAACGGCCACCATTTACTTCGACCTCAACAGTTCCAATATGAACTGGAGCAACAAGAACAACAAATCACAGGCCGCCAAGGACTCCATCAAAGCGTTTACTGATTTTCTGTACAACGACAATATCATCGACCGTGTGGTCATCTCCGGCTGGGCATCACCCGAAGGTGAGGAAAGCAACAACCAGGGTTTGTCTGAAAGACGTTTCGAACAAGGCAAGAAATGGTTCCAAGACCAGTTTGAAAAATACCTGAAAGATTATGCCAAGAAGAACAAAATCAAACTGAAAGACCTGCAAAGACCTGAATTCCAATATGTAAACAATGCCAAAGGTGAAGACTGGGACGGTTTTGAAGCCGCTATTGAAAAATCCAATATTGCCCAGAAGAACCAGATCTTGAATGTGGTTCGTTCCCAAGCCAACAACGACATGCGCGAGCAGAAGATTCGCGAGATGACGGACATCTATCCTGAGATTGCCGACGCCATCCTTCCTCCGCTGCGCCGCGCCGAAATGCAACTCATCTGCAAGAAGCATGAAACCTATACCGACGCCGAACTGGTGAGCCATGTGAAATCCAACCCGAACGACTTCTCCATCAACGAGCGTCTGTATGCCGCTTCTGTGGCCACTTCCGTGGAAGACCAGGAGACCATCTACAAAGCGCTGATTCGCGACCCGAAGACTCAAGGCGACTGGCGTGCCTACAACGACCTGGGCGTTCTTTACCTCAACAAATATTACAACGATGGCTCTGAAAATGATTTGGAAGAGGCCATCAGCAATTTCAACAAAGCCGCTGCCATCTCCCCCGACAATGGTATTGTGCTCAACAACTTGGCCGTGGCCGAATTCCTGCAAGGCAACCACGATGCCGCCAGAGCCAACTTCGAAGCATCCCAAAAAGCCGCTGTCAGCCCCGTCAGCCAATCCTACGCACTGGGCATGTACTCCATCCTTGATGGCGATTACACCAAAGCAGCCCAGATGATCGGCGGTGTGAGCTGTGATTACAACACCGCTCTGGTCCAACTGCTCAACAAAGACTATCCGACAGCAAAAGCCACCTTGGACTGCATCCAAAATGTGGATGCCAAGACCGCTTATCTGAAAGCCGTGCTGGCTGCCCGCATGAAAGATGAAAACGGCGTGTATAGCAATCTCGCCACTGCCGTACAACTGGATCCTTCTTACAAAAAGACCGCTAAACGCGATGCCGAATTCAAGAAATACAAAAGAACAGAAACATTCAAGAACATCGTGAAATAGTTGAGAAAGAAAAAGATATTTACAGGCGTGCCAGAATGGTACGCCTTTTTTAATATCTTTGCAATCACTGACTTAATACAAAAGATTTCTATAACCCATTGACAATAAGATGATTAAAGAAAACCGTAATATGGCTATCGCGTACGATTTTGATGGTACGCTGGCACCGGGCAACATGCAGGAGTACAACTTCATACCCGACCTCAACATGGACAAGGGCGAGTTTTGGCAGGAGGCGAACGAACTGGCCAAGAAGCACGACATGGATGAGGTGCTCGCCTATATGCACCTGATGCTTATCAAAGCCAAGGAAAAAAACATCCCCATTCGGGAAGAGGCCTTTATGAAATATGGTGAAAAAATCACCTTTTTTGAGGGCGTGGAGACTTATTTTGAGCGCATTAACGCCTACGCTGCCTCCAAAAACATGCATTTGGAGCATTTTATCATCTCATCCGGCCTGCGCGAGTTTGTGAAAGGCACGGCTATAGCCAAACATTTCAAGACCATCTTCGCTTCCGGCTTTGAGTATGACGAGCATGGCGTGGCCTGCTGGCCTGCCCTGGTGGTGAACTACACCAACAAAACGCAATATCTGTTCCGCATCAACAAAGGCATCTACAACTCGTATGACAATACACTGATTAACAAGTCGATGCCCGAAGACGAACGCGCCGTGCCCTTTTCCAACTTCATCTACATCGGCGATGGGGAAACGGATGTCCCGGCCATGAAAATGGTGAACCTTTATGGTGGCACCACCATTGCCGTATATAATCCCGCCTCTGTAGCCACCCCGCACAGACCCAAATCCTCCAAAGACATCTGTCTCGACCTCATCCGCCAAAACCGTGCCGACTACATCGCACCCACCAACTATACCGAAGGCGGGGAATTGGACATCATGTTGAAGAAAATCATCGACAAAACCGCTATGGAGCAGGACTTGCTGCATATCAAATACAAGGAAGTAAGTAAATAACTTAAAATCAGCATACTATGGAAAGCACATCTCCCATTCCAGTGAAAATAACCCCCATGACAAGGGAGGAATTCAAAGGGAAAGACAAAAAACTGATTATTCATTACAGTTTCATCTCTGTCTTAGGGGGCAAAGTGCTTGTGGCCTCTACCCAAAAGGGAGTATGTCTGATGATGCCGGGCGATATGAAATGGAATCCTGTGGAAACGCTGAAAAAACACTTCCCGAAGGCCAGTTTCCGTTGTCAAAAGGTGGCTGCGCACAAAAACATCTCCTTGTTGCTACGAGGCAAATGGGACAGTGGAAAGGAAATACCGCTTCATTTATATGGCACCCCGTTCCAGCTGGCGGTGTGGGAGGATTTGCTGACGGTACCCGCTGGCAAAGTGACCACATATCTAAACATTGCGGAGCGGGTGAGGAAACCGCGTGCGGCCAGGGCTGTCGGCAAAGCGGTAGGCAGCAACCCTGTCATGTATGTAATTCCCTGTCATCGAGTTATTTGCTCTAACGGCAAGCTCGGTGGCTATCGTTGGGGCGTGGAGCTCAAAATCAAAATTCTGAACAAAGAGGCGCGCAAATCCCGCAAAATCAAAAACGCCTCCAACTGGGAACCCACACTTTTTTAGTTAATAGTTGATATATAATAGTTTATAGTTAATTTATTCTCCTCTTTTACTCCTCTACTCCTTTCACCTCATTCACCCCATTCACCTCATTCACCTTTTTCATCTAATCCATGCGTATCACCCATTTCGTTGATGTTCTTTTGCCCTTGCCGCTGCCCGCACTGTACACCTACCGTGTGCCGTACGAGCTGGACGATGCCGTGAAATTTGGTGTTCGCGTCATTGTCCCCTTCGGGCGCAGCAAACTCTACTCTGCCTTGGTGGTGCGCGTGCATGAAAACGCCCCGCAAGTCACCGCCAAATACATCCTGGATGTGGTGGACGACCGACCTGTGATTTCCGAGCGGCAATTCCAACTATGGCAATGGATGGCCAACTACTATTTGTGCACACTGGGCGAAGTGATGGCCGCCGCACTGCCCTCCGCCCTCAAACTGGCCTCTGAAACCAAAATCTACCTCCATCCCGACTTCAACGGGGATGTCTCTTCCCTTAACCCCAACGAACTCCGCATTGCTGAAGCGCTGACCTACCACGAGACTATGACGGTGGATGAAATCAGTAAAACCATCCAAATTCAAAAAGTCATCCCCATCATCAAATCATTGGTTGATAAGAAGATAGTGGTTACAGACGAGGAGGTTCGGAACCGTTATAAGGCCAAAAGGGAAACCGTCATCCGACTGGCAGATGAATATGCGAGCGAGCCCGCGTTTATGACTTTGCTCGACCAGTTGAACTTGTCGCCCAAAACTGCCCCACAGGCCGATGTTTTGCTGGCGTTCATTATGCTGACCAAAAACAAAAAGAACTACGATTTTGCTTGTAAAGTTCCGAAAAACAAATTGTTAGAATCGGGCAACATAACACCCGCACGATTGCAGACCTTGATCAAAAAAGAGTTTTTGATTTCAGAAGACATCGTCATCTCACGCTTGACGGATTATTCTTCTGCGGAGAAAGCGTCTGATATTCTGCTTTCCGAACCTCAACAAAAGGCGTTTGAACAAATTCACGAGCAGTTCGATTCGTTTCCTGTTGTGCTGTTGCACGGCGTAACCGGCAGCGGAAAGACCGAGATTTACATCAAACTCATTGACGAAGTGCTGCAACAGGGCAAACAAGTGCTCTATTTGCTGCCCGAAATCGCCCTCACATCACAAATTGTGAACCGCCTTCGCAAATTTTTTGGCGAAAAGGTGGGGGTTTACCATTCCCGATTCAACGAATATGAGCGGGTGGAAATTTGGAACCGAGTGCTGGAACAGGATTCTGATGCGGCGCAATTATCTAAATATCAGCTGATTCTGGGCGCAAGATCCGCTCTTTTGCTCCCATACAAGAACTTAGGACTCATCATTGTGGATGAAGAGCACGATGCCTCGTACAAACAGCAGGACCCCGCACCGCGCTATCACGCCCGCGACTGTGCCATTGTGTTGGCCAATATGCATAATGCCAAAACATTGCTGGGCACGGCAACTCCCTCGTTGGAAAGTTATTATAATGTAAAACAGAACAAATACGGACTAGTGACGCTGACTCAGCGCTTCGCCCTAAGCAAATTGCCCCAAATTTGGGTAGTGAACATGGTTGAAGCGAGAAAGCAGCATCAGGTACAAGGACTGTTCTCCGATTTTCTGGTGGAGCAAATCGGCAAAGCTTTGGACAACAAAGAACAGGTCATCCTCTTCCAAAACCGGCGCGGCTATGCGATACGGATGATCTGCAACACCTGTCAAACCATGCCTACTTGCAAATATTGCGATGTGACACTGACCTACCACAAGAAATCAAGACTGCTGAAATGCCATTATTGCGGCTATGCGATTGATGTGCCGCAACGGTGTCCCGCTTGCGGCAGCACTGACATAGAAATGAAAGGATTCGGCACGGAAAAGGTGGAAGACACCTTAGCGGAAATTTTCCCGAACGCCGCCATTGCCCGCATGGATCTGGACACCACCCGTTCAAAGAATGGTTATCAGCAGATTATCAGTGATTTTGAGCACCACAAAACGGACATTCTCGTTGGCACACAGATGGTTACCAAAGGTTTGGATTTCGATAGGGTAAGTGTGGTAGGCATCTTGAATGCCGACTCGCTGATCTCCTTCCCGGATTTTCGTTCGTTCGAGAGGGCGTTTCAGCTGCTGGCGCAGGTGAGCGGGCGCGCGGGCCGGAAGGAGGTGCCCGGCAAGGTGGTCATCCAGTCGTACCAGCCCCAACATCCGGCACTTAAATATGTGGAAACCAATGATTTCATGGCTATGTACAACAGCCAGATTGCCGAACGTCAGGAGTATCATTATCCTCCCGTGACCCGATTGGTGAAGGTTACGCTAAAGCATCCCGACGAGAAGGTGGTAACCGCAGCGGCTCAGGCACTGGCCACACCTTTGCGCGAGGCATTCCACGGTTGTGTGCTGGGCCCCGAATCACCGCTGGTATCCCGCATACAAAACTACTATTTGGAAGATTTTTGGATTAAATTGCCAAAAGACAACAAGTTGGAACAACGAAAAAAACAACTGTTGGAGATTACAGAATCTTTTAAGATGAATACCGCCTTCAAGTCTGTCCGGATAGTCATCAATGTGGACGCATAATTATTGCCTTTTTTGTATTTTTGCACACTTTTTAAAACAGCAATATGAAAGAAGTATCCGCCGAGAGCAAACAGAAAGCCATTGACATTTTAACCAAACACAGCGACAGCAAACTGATCACGCATTTGAATGCCTGCGTACACTGCGGATTGTGCGAAACCAGTTGCCTGTTCTGGAAAACCTTCAAGGATCCCAAATACATTCCAGGAAAGAAGGTTGATATGGTTTCTTCCATCTATCGTCGCTATTGCACTTTCTTGGGCAAGACTGCACCGAAACTCACGCATGCGCGCGAACTGGATGAGAACACCCTGACTGAAATGGTTGACTCGCTGTTTGGTGCTTGCACCATGTGCGGTCGTTGTGTGAAGCACTGCTCCATTGGCGTGGACATCCCGTTTGTGGTACGCACCGGCCGCCGGATGCTGGCCACCATGGGCTTGGTACCCGAAACTTTACAGGCTACAGTAGATGCTGCCATCAACACCGGCAACAACATGGGCATTCCGACGGAAGACTTTGTCGATACCATTGAATGGATGGAGGAGGACTTGCAGGATGAGGTAGGTGAAGAGGCCAAGATTCCGTTGAACAAGGAAAATTCCGACATGCTCTACACGCTGAATCCGCGCGAACCCAAGTTTTTCCCGCTCTCCATTGCCGCCGCCGCTAAGATTTTCTACGCCGCTGGCGCTAATTGGACACTCTCTACCGAGATGTACGATGTGACCAACTACGGCTATTTTTCTGGCAACGATGCGGAAGCCACTGCCATTGCCAAACACATGTTTGATGAGGTGCACAAACTGCACTGCAACACGCTGGTGCTCGGTGAGTGCGGCCACGGCTCACGCGCTCTGCGCTGGGAAGCCCCCAACTACCTCAAAACCCACCCGGATTTCAAGATGATTACACTGATTGAACTGTTGGAAGAATACATCAAAACCGGAAAAATAAAAGTCGATAAAAACCTCAACACGAAGAAATACACCATCCACGACCCGTGCAACATCACCCGCAACGGCGGACTTTACAACTCATTGCGTTATGTGGTGAGGCAGGTGGTGCCCGAACTTGTCGAGATGACGCCTACCGGCAGCGACAATTTCTGTTGTGGAGGCGGCGGAGGCATGCTTGCCATGAGCGAATACAATGAGCGCCGGCTGAAAGTGGGTGAAATAAAAGCCAACCAGATTAAACAAACCGGTGCCAATGTGGTCATTACACCATGTCACAATTGTGTTGACCAACTCACCCAACTCAATCACACATACAATCTCAATGTGGAAATCAAATCGTTAGCGGAAGTGGTGGCGGACGCGTTAGTACTATAATTTTATTCACATTTGATGTTTTATTTTTTTTTCATACGCTTAATTAAAAAATTATATATCTTTGCCCCGAAAAAAATTTATTAACCAAAAATCCTAAATTATGAAAAAAGTTTTTACCCTTGTTTTAACTGTTTTCGCAGTTTTCGCATTGAATGCACAAAACGCTAAAATTATTCTTGAAGCCCATAATGTTTGGGGAGATGGCACTGGATACCAATTATTGCTTGACGCTGACAATGCCGCTTATACAAGCAACTATGGTCCTAACTGCGGTTCTGCCTACACGGGTTGGGAGTACATGATTCCTGCTAACGCTTCCGCCAATGACGCAACCGCTGTTGCTGACGGTGCTGAATCCATTCTGATTCCTGCTGGTACCTATTCTTACCTGATTTTGAATCCTAGCTGCGCTGGAGATGGTACCAATTACATTGCTTCCAACCAAATTGATCCTGCCAACACCACGGACTATGTTTTCGAAGCCAACAAAACTTATCATTTCACAGCAGCCATGGGCCCCAACGGTAATAATGACGCTATTACCATTACTGTTAGCGATGGTCTCGTAGGTATTGAAGAAGTGGAAAACACCACTTTCACCATCTATCCTAACCCTGCCACCACTTCCATTAAGGTTACTGGCGAAGGCAATGCCGTTATCTCCAACATCCTTGGTCAAACCGTTAAATCCGCTTCTGTAAACGGTGTTGCTGAAATCTCTGTCAGCGAACTCGAAAGCGGTGTCTATTTCATCAACATGAATGGTGCTACCAAGAAATTCATCAAGAAGTAATTCTTTAACACAAACTTATAGAAAGGCGCTTCTTTACGAGGCGCCTTTTTTTGTACTTTTGCCGCCATGAAAAAACTCTATATCGAAACCTACGGCTGCCAGATGAACTTCGCCGATAGCGAGGTGGTGGCAGCCATTCTAAAAGACCAATATACCCTGACACAAGATGTGCAGGAAGCCGATCTCATCCTCATCAACACCTGCTCCATCCGCGACAAGGCCGAGCAGCGTATTCACAAGCGTCTTCATGAATTGGAGGCATTGAAGAAAAAACACCGCTCGCTGCAAGTGGGCCTGCTGGGCTGCATGGCTGAACGCATGAAAGAGGAACTGTTTGAAACAGAACCCATTCTGAACTTTATTGCCGGACCGGACTCTTACCGTAACTTGCCCAAACTCATCGAAAACTCCGCAGCGGGTGAGACTCAATTTAATGTAATTCTTTCTGAGGAAGAAACTTACGACAACATTATGCCCGTGCGCTACGACCTCAACGGCGTGTCGGCCTTCGTGTCTATTATGCGCGGATGCAACAACTTTTGCACCTATTGTGTAGTGCCCTATACCCGTGGACGCGAACGCAGCCGCAGCCCTCAAACCATCCTCCATGAGGTGGAACAATTGCTCAAAGACGGCTATAAAGAGGTGACTCTGCTTGGACAAAATGTGAATTCATACCAGTGGGAGAATATGACATTCGCCAAATTGATGGCCACCGTGGCGGAAATATCGCCTGAACTACGCGTGCGCTTCGCCACCTCACACCCGAAAGACATCTCCGATGAACTTTTGGAGGCCATCGCCCGCTACAACAATATTTGCAAATACATTCACCTGCCTGTGCAGTCGGGGAGTAATGCTGTGCTCAAACGTATGAACCGCGTCTATACCCGCGAATACTACTTGGAACGCGTACGCAAAATCAAAGAATTAATGCCCGAGTGCGCTATTTCCACCGACATCATTGCCGGTTTCTGCGGTGAAACGGAGGAAGACCACCAGCAAACCCTTTCCATCATGCGAGAGGTGGGTTACGAATACGCCTATATGTTCAAATATTCTGAAAGAGGCGGCACCATGTCGGCCAAACGCTTCCAAGATGACATTCCCGATGAGGAAAAAACTCGCCGTTTGGAAGAAATCATCGCACTTCAGGGCGAACTTTCCTTGGAAAGCAACAAACGTGACATTGGCAAGACCTTCCAAGTGCTGATTGAAGGCTCTTCCAAACGTTCCGCCGACCAACTTTATGGCCGTAACAGTCAGAACAAAGTCATCATTTTCCCGAGAGGCAATCACAAAATCGGTGACTATATTGATGTGACCGTTAAAGACTGCACTGCCGCTACGCTGTTTGCATAAAACACTAAGAATCTATGCTTTACCCCGATAATTTTGAAGAGAAAATAGGGTTCGACACCATACGCCAACTGCTGCGCGGACGGTGCCTCTGTCCCATGGGACAAAACTATGTGGACGCTATTGCCATGATGTCGGACCTGGACACCATACAACCCGAACTGGAGCGTGTGGAAGAGATGCGGCAACTGTTGTTGTTTGACGATCCTTTTCCCGCACAAGACTACTACGACCTGCGCGCCGAATTGAAACGCTTGCAGGTGGACGGCACTTACATTGAACTGGAGGAACTGGCCCAACTGCGCGGCTTTATCGTCACTATGACGAACATTTTCGTCTATTTGCGTTCGCGTCAACAAGACAAAAAATATCCCTATTTGTGGGATATCTGCGAAGAGATGCCCATCCAACGCGACCTGCTGAACGCCATCAACCGCATTTTGGACGACAAAGGGCAATTGCGCGACAATGCCTCCGACGAGCTGAGTCGCATCAAAGGCGAAATCAACCGCATTTCCAACAGCGCTGACCGGCAGATCCGCAAAATCCTGAATGCCGCCAAGCAAGACGGTTTGGTGAAGGAAGATGCCGAGATGACCATCCGCAACGGACGACTCTGTATTCCCATCGCGGCCCAATACAAGCGCCGCCTCAAAGGTTTCATCCACGATGAATCGGCCACCGGACAAACTGTCTTCATTGAACCGACAGAGGTTTTTGATGCCAACAACGAACTGAAAGACCTGCAAAATGCAGCAAGTCGAGAAATGGTGCGCATTTTGACGGAGTTGTCGAACACTATTCGTTCTATAATTCCTGAACTGCTTGAAGCACAACATATTATGGGGCGTTACGATTTCCTGCGCGCCAAAGCGCTGTTCGCCATCGACATCAATGCTGCTCTGCCGCACATTCACAACCGCCAACTTATTGAATGGCAACAAGCCGTACACCCGCTACTTTACCTCACGCTAAAGAAATCAGGCAAAAAGGTGATTCCTTTGGATATGAAACTGATCGATGGTCAGCGTATTCTATTGATTTCAGGGCCCAATGCCGGCGGAAAATCCGTGTGTCTGAAATGCGTAGGACTGCTCCAATACATGATGCAGTGCGGATTGCTGGTTTCCATGCAAAGCACCTCGGACATGGGCATCTTCGACAGTATCTTTATAGACATTGGAGATGAACAATCCATTGAAAATGACCTCAGCACATACAGTTCGCATCTTTCCAACCTAAAGATGATGGACGACCATCTCAACAGCAAATCGTTATTTTTGATTGACGAGTTCGGGTCGGGTACGGAACCCACACTGGGCGGTGCGTTGGCCGAAGCCATTTTGGAAAGTTTTTACGAACACAAAGCTTTCGGCATCATCACCACGCACTACGGGAATCTGAAGATGTTTCCCGACACGCACCCCGAAGCGGAAAACGGGGCCATGCTGTACGACACGCAGGCACTTCAACCACTGTACAAACTCAAAATCGGCAAGCCGGGAAGTTCTTTCACTTACGAGATTGCCCGACATATAGGACTAAATCCTCATATTATAGAAAGCGCTATCGCCAAATCGGGAACCGCGCAAATTGACTATGAGCGCAAACTGGAAGAGATTGAAATTGCGCAAATGGAAACGGAAAAAACGCTGAAACAAGTGCGCGCCGCCGATGACCAACTGGCCGAGATGATCGATGAATATTCGGAAAAGTTTTCCGAATTGGACAAACAACGGAAAGATATCATCCAGAAGGCCAAAAACCAAGCCAACATGATTGTGGAAAGCGCCAACAAGGTGATAGAAAAAACAATACGCGACATCAAGGAGGCCAAGGCAGATGCCGTGAAGACCAAAAAGGCGCGTGAAAATGTCACCAAACTGAAAGAAGAACTCAAGGAAGAGATCCAATCCATTGAAAAAGAAGAGAGTTTGAAACCCATTGTACCGGTGAAGCGCAGTGCTCCGAAACCCAAGAAAGTGGAAGAAAAACCGGAAGACAACATCATCCGCGTGGGCGACAGTGTCTTCATGGCCGACATGCAGGTAACGGGCGAGGTGACTGCCATCAGCGGCAACGACGCCACCATTGCGTTCAACTCCATATCCTTCAAGACGGATGTGCGCAAGTTGGCGAAAATCAGCAAACGGGAGGCGCGTGAGGTGCGTCGGGGCGGGGTGGTTCATTACAACGAAGGTACCTTGGGCGATGCCATGAACAAGAAGTTGGCGGAATTTGACGCCACCTTGGACGTGCGCGGGCAGCGCGCGGACGAACTCATCGCCAACCTCGAGGAATACCTTGACGAAGCCGCCCTGCTGAGCATCCGCTTCGTGCGCATCCTGCACGGCAAAGGCAATGGTATCCTCCGCCAAATCACCCGCCAGGAACTGGCCAAGCGCAAAGATGTGGAGGCCTTTCAGGACGAAGCCCTGGAAATGGGCGGCAGCGGAATCACTGTGGTTAAAATGCGGATATAGAACGCATAATATTTAACCTTGATTGATATTTTCTGTCCCTTATTCACTGTTCACTATTCACTAATTTTTGTACCTTTGCGGCCCTAAAAAAACACACACCGTGATGAAAAAGAATATTCTTTGCACTTTTTTGCTTTGTATTGGTTGCTTGACTATTGTTTTTGCCCAGAATCCGAACAAAAACTACCAGCCCAACAAGACTAAAATGGACCAACTCATCAACTCCATCAACATGATGTATGTGGACTCCATTGATTTTGATCCGCTGATGGACAAGGCCATCGTGGCCATGCTGAAGGAGTTGGACCCGCACACCGCTTACATTCCCAAAAAAGATGTGCAAGCCATGAACGAACCCCTTATCGGTTCTTTCGACGGCATCGGCGTGACATTCCAACTGATTAAGGACACCATCAATGTGATGGAAGTCATCATAAACGGCCCTTCCGAAAAGGTGGGACTGCTGGCAGGCGACAAGATTGTAAAGGTGGATGACACCATCGCCTACGGTGAAAAAATCTCCAACGACTGGGTGCGCAAGCATTTGCGTGGGGCTAAAGGTTCCAAGGTGAAAGTCTCCATCAAGCGCGGACACAATCCCGAACTGCTCGATTTTGTCATCACGCGCGGCGCCATCCCGATGCACAGCATCAATGTCTCCTTCATGGCTGACGAAACTACCGGCTACATCAAGTTGGAACGCTTCGCCGCCACCTCCACCAACGAGCTGACCTCAGCCATCAAAAAACTGAAAGACCAAGGCATGCAAGACCTCATCCTGGACCTCCGGGGCAACGGCGGCGGCTATCTCAATGTGGCCTTCGAAATCTGTGACCAGTTCATCTCCGGCAAGAGAATCATCGTTTATACAGACAACTTCCGCAAAACCGGCGAGAAGTTCTATTCCGAGAAGAACGGCCTTTTTGAGGAAGGCAAACTCATTGTTTTGGTGGACGAGAACTCCGCCTCCGCCTCCGAAATCACCTCCGGTTGCGTGCAAGACTGGGACCGTGGCTTGGTTATTGGCCGCAGGACCTTTGGTAAAGGATTGGTGCAAAAACCGTTAACCTTTATTGACCAATCCCAAGTGCGCCTCACCATCTCGCATTATTACACCCCTACGGGCCGTTGCATACAAAAACCCTACGATGACGGTTTGGACAGCTATTTCAAAGATTTGCAAAAGCGAGCCAACCGCGGAGAACTCTACACCGCCGACAGCATCCAATTCCCGGATTCATTGAAATACAAAACCCCGCACGGACGCACCGTGTATGGCGGCGGCGGTATCATGCCCGACATTTTTGTTCCGCTGGACACCACCAAATATTCCACCCTTTACAATGAAATCGTGCGCAAGGGCGTGTTCGGCAGCTTCGTGGCTGACTATATGGACAAGAACCGCGAACCGCTCAAAAAACGATATCCCACTTTTGAAGCGTTTAAAGACAACTATGTCATCACGGACGCTTTCTATAACGAATTTATGCAATATGCTAAAAAAGAAGGTGTTAGCGATAGCGCTTCCTTTAAATTCTCCAATTACGCCAATGCTTTCATCAAAGAGAATACCGCAAAACTGGATTCACTTTTCACTTCTACCAACAGCATAGACCAACAGATGCTGGACACGATGTTCACCAATTATGTGAACAAGAACTATGCGGAGGCCATGCGTTTGCGCAATGAGGAGCATGTGAGCGAATACATCAAAGAGTATCTCAAATATGAAATCGCCCGTAGTCTTTATGGTTTCGGCGAAGCATACCGCATCTTCCTCGAAAGCGACGACACTTATCAGAAGGCGTTGGAGGTGATGCACAACAAGAAAATCTTCAAAAAATTCAAAGTTTATTCCGGAAAGGGAAATTCTGACAAAGACAAAGACAACGATTGATGATTTCCAAGAAAACCATAGACGAAATCAACTTCGCGGCCAAGATTGAGGAGGTCGTGGGTGACTTTGTTCCGCTGAAACGGCAGGGACAAGGTTATGTGGGCGTATGCCCGTTCCACGACGACCGCAATCCTTCCATGCATGTGAATCCGCGTTTGGGCATCTACAAGTGCTTTGTATGCGATGCCAAAGGCGGTGCCGTCACCTTTTTGATGGAACATGCCAAGATGACTTATCCGGAGGCGTTGGAGTATTTAGCCAACAAATACAGCATCACCATTGAGTACGACCGGGTTGAAACACCGGAAGAAAAGGAGCTCCGGAGCGAGAAGGAGAGTCTTTATCTGGTCAATGAGTTTGCGGAAAAGTGGTTCATGGACCAGCTGCGCAACGGTGAGGAAGGCAAGCTGTTAGGTCTCTCTTACTTCAAGGAACGCGGGTTCATGGACGCTACTCTTGACAAGTTCAAATTGGGCTACTGCCCCGGCGGATGGGACACCTTCACCAAAGAGGCGATTAAAAAAGGATATAAGGAGGAATTTCTGCTGCAACTGGGTCTTATCAAGAAGTCGGAAAGTGGAAAGTTGTACGACGCTTATCGCGGCCGTGTCATCTTCCCCATCCATAACACAACTGGCAAGACTATCGGTTTTGGTGGACGAGTGCTGAAAAAAGACGAGAAGACCGCCAAATATATCAATTCGCCCGAAAACGAAATCTACCATAAGAGCGACACGCTGTACGATATTTACCTGGCCAAGAAAGCCATTCGTCAGAAGGACAACGTCTATCTGGTGGAAGGTTACACGGATGTGATTTCCATGTTCGAGGCTGGCATTGAGAATGTGGTGGCTTCATCAGGCACATCGCTCACCAACGAGCAGGTGAGGATTTTGGGCACGCAAACCCGAAACATCACCGTGTTGTACGACGGCGACCGCGCGGGCATAAAGGCCTCGCTGCGCGGCATTGACATGCTGTTGGAGAAAAATCTCAATGTAAAAGTGTGTTTGCTGCCTGACGGTGAAGATCCGGACTCGTTTGCCAAAAAGCACAGAGACAGTGAGTTAGCGGATTATTTGGAGAAAAATTCCACCGATTTCCTCTTGTTCAAGGCAAATATTTTGTCGGAGGAAGCCGGTGACGACCCGCGCAAGCGCAGTGAAATGGTAAAGGAGATTGTGAAGAGCATCGCCAAGGTGCAGGACCGCATCGCACAGACATTCTACATTAAGAAGTGCGCCACACTCTTTGACTTATCAGAAAAAACCTTGGGCGATGAGTTACGCTTTCTTACTTGGCAGGACAAGGTAAAGGGCGGCAAAAATGCTGCTGAAGTTCCGGAACTTGTCTCTCCTGTTGAGAAAAAAACGCCCGAAAGACCCGCTAAAAACGCCGATTTGCTCTATGAAGCGGAAAAAAATCTCATTATTCTCCTCCTCAAATTCGGTCTGTATGAGATTTTTGTGGAAGATCCGGAAAATGGCGAACCCATCCCTGTCCGAGTTGACCAATATGTTTTTGATGAATTGTACAACGACGGCATTATCCTGCACGATTCCAACCTGTTGAAAATGTACGAGCACTATGCTGAAGTGGCGGAAATACTCCGTGATCAGGATGACATCAAGCGCACCTTTCTGCTTAGTGAAAACAAGGAAGAAAGCGCTTTCGCTTTGGAATATATTGGCAGCGAAGACCCCACTTACAGTCCGCAATGGGTCAAAAAGTACGAAATGTACACCAATTCTGTGCAAAACAGTCGCTCAACCTTGCAACAGGAAGTGGAAAACACCCTTCTTTCCCTCAAACTTCGCATTGCCGAACATGAAAAGGCATTTTTAGAAAAGGAACTTGCGGATAACAGTTATACGGAAGAAGAAAAATTGGGTATTATTCAAAAAATCGTGGCAACCGATAAAATCAGAAAAGAAATCGCAAAGCGTCTTAATATGACGATCAGCCGATAAAAAAAACAGAATATGAAACTCTTTAAGAAAATAGACTGGAAAAATATTGATTGGAAGAAAGTCCTCAAAGACTATGGCCTGATAGTGTTGGGAACATTCATCATGTCCATTGGTTATGTGATATTTGTCTCTCCATTGAAACTGGCTCCGGGCGGTGTTTACGGTATTGCCATCATTCTGCACCATGTCTTCAATTTCCCGATTGGTTTGTCGGGTATCTGTCTGGACTTGCCACTGCTTCTGATTGGAACCTTGTGGCTGGGTCCGAAATTCGGGGCCAAAACGCTGGTGGGTGTCATCACATTGCCGGCCTTCATCTCCATGTGGGAAGGCATTTATGGATATGCCCCTCTGATTAGTTTGCCTGGCCAACCCATGACCCCCGACCCGTCTGCCAACTTCATCATCGCCCTGTGCGGAGGCGTTATCATTGGTGTCGGATTGGGCTTGATTTTCAAAACCCGTGCCACCTCCGGCGGATCCGATATTATCGCCATGATCATTGGCAAATATGTGAAACACATTCCGTTAGGTACTCTGCTGATTTGCGTGGACTCCACTATCGTGTTGGCCGCGTTGGCCGCTTTCAAGGACTGGACCATTCCATTGTACTCTTGGCTCATCATTTATGTGACAGGCATTGTGATGGACAAAGTAATTGCCGGTTTCCACTCCAGCAAAGCTGTTTTGATTATTTCCGACAAGTACGAGGACATCCGTCTGCGCATTCTCGATGAACTGGAGCGCGGCGGCACATACCTTCATGGTGAGGGCATGTATAACTACAATGAGAAAAAAATCATATTTACAACCATTTCACGCAAAGAACTTCCTGTTCTCATCAATTTTGTACACGAAATCGATCCTAAAGCGTTTGTTACCATCGTAGATGCGTCGGAAACCCTTGGCGACGGTTTCACTTCACTGAAAGAAAAAGCACTCCAATAATTATAATAGTTTATGAAAGAAAAAGTCATTGAAGTACTGAACTCCATTTATGACCCGGAAATCCCTGTAAACATCTGGGAATTAGGATTTATTTACAAATTGGAAGTCAACAAAAACAACGATGTCTATATTCTGATGACCCTCACTGCGCCCAATTGTCCGGTGGCCGAAAGTCTTCCGATGGAAGTGAAGACCCGTGTTTCCATGATTCCGGGCGTGAACAAAGTGGAGGTGGAAGTGACTTTCGACCCACCCTGGGAGATGGACATGATGACGGAAGCCGCAAAATTGGAGTTGGGACTGATTTATTAGAAGTTCCCCACATTTTTTGTACTTTTGCAGCCATTTTATAAAACATTGACAAACATACCTTTAATGGCAAGAAAATTCAACAGCGAAGATTTTTCGGACGACCAGACTTTCGAGAGAAAGCCACGCACAGAGAGTCGTCCCAAGCGCCGTTTCAACAACGACGAAGCGGGCAGTTCCAAACCCAGGCGTTCATTCAAGGACAAGCCCTATAAATCCAAACGAAAATTCGAAGATGACGGGGAGAATTCTTTCCGCGGTAAGCGCGGTTTCAAGAAATTCGACCGTGATAATGATCGGCCAAAGCGCCGTTTCAACGACAAAGACGAGCGCCCCAAACGCTCTTTCCGCGACCGCAAGGAGGACGACCGTCCGCGCCGCCGCAATGTGACTGCCGAGTCGGAGATTCTGACCGAGATCGTGGCCCGGCGCAAACGCGAAGGTCGGCAAACACCCCGCGCACAGAAAATCCTCACCTTGGAATTCGAGGAACAGCACGGTCCAATCCGCTTGAACAAGTACATCGCCAATGCGGGCATCTGCTCACGCCGCGACGCTGACATCCTCATCGCCTCCGGCGCCATCACCGTGAACGGCGAAGTGGTGACCGAGATGGGTCACAAAGTGCTGCCCACCGACGAGGTGCGCTACGGCGACCGCGTGCTCCAACGCGAGAAACCTGTTTATGTGCTCCTCAACAAACCCAAAGACTACATCACCACCACCGATGACGAGCGCGACCGCGCCAATGTGATGGAACTCGTGCGCGACGCCTGCGAGGAGCGCATCTACCCCGTTGGCCGCCTCGACCGCGACACCACCGGACTGCTGCTTTTCACCAACGACGGCGACCTCACCAAGAAACTCACCCACCCGAGCTCACAAATTGAAAAAACCTACCTGGTGGAACTGGACAAACCCTTCGCCTCCATCGATATGGCCGCCATTCGCAACGGACTTGAACTCTCCGACGGCGTTATCATCCCCGATGATGTGCAATATGTGGAGGGGTCCGAATCGAAAAGGGAAATCGGCATCACCATCCATTCCGGCAAAAACCGCATCATCCGCCGCATGTTCGAATTTCTCGGCTACAATGTGGAGAAACTGGACCGCGTGATCTTCGCCGGACTCACCAAAAAGGACCTCCCCAGAGGCATGTGGCGCTTCCTCACCAAAAAAGAAGTGGCTTTCCTGAAAATGATCTCCAAAAAGGAGCAGGAAGAAAAATAGCTGCATAAGGTACATGGAATTAGAACCCTCTCACATCTCACGTCTTAAGTCTCACATCTTAAAATATGATCGAAATAATGTCACCGGCCGGCTCGTATGAGTCTCTAATGGCCGCCATACAGGCGGGTGCCGGTTCCGTATATTTTGGCGTAGGGGTATTGAATATGCGCTCGCGCTCCGCCGCTAATTTCACGCTGGAAGACCTGCAACAGATTACGGACATTTGCCACGAGCATCATGTGAATTCCTATCTCACCGTCAACACTATTGTCTATAACGACGAAATTGAAAAGGCGCACGAATTGCTCGATGTGGCAAAAAGATGCCAAGTCACCGCCATTATCGCTTCCGACATGGCTGTTATACAGTACGCCCGCCAAATCGGGTTGGAGGTCCATTTATCCACCCAGTGCAATGTCACCAATGTGGAGGCCGTACGCTATTATGCCCAGTTTGCCGATGTGATTGTGTTGGGTCGTGAATGCACGCTGAAACAAGTGGCAGACATTTGCCAAACCATTAAGGAACAAAACATTACGGGTCCAAAAGGCGAATTGGTGAAAATCGAAATCTTCGTGCACGGTGCCTTGTGCATGGCCGTATCCGGAAGATGTTACCTCAGCTTGGACAACTATAATTTTTCCTCTAACCGTGGGGCGTGCAACCAACCCTGCCGACGCGCCTACAAAATCATAGATGAGGAAAATGAAATCGAATTACATGTGGATAATCCCTATATCCTATCACCTAAAGACCTGTGTACCATAGGTTTTCTGGATAAAATCATCAAAGCGGGGGTTTCCGTCCTTAAGATTGAGGGGCGTGGCCGCTCACCGGAATATGTGAAAGTGGTGACGGAGTGCTATCATGAAGCCCTGCACGCCATTGAGAACGGAACATTCACCCAAGAGAAAACTGAGGAGTGGACCTCCAGAATGCGCGATGTCTATAACCGTGGATTCTGGGGCGGATATTACCTTGGCCGCACTATGGGCGAGTGGTCCAAACGCTACGGGTCACAAGCCACCCGCTACAAACAGAGGGTCGGAAAAATCACCAACTATTTTTCCAAACTATCCGTGGCTGAAGTCTGCATGGAGGAAGGCGAACTTTCCGTTGGCGATGACATTCTCATTATCGGCTCCACCACAGGTGTGTATGAAGACCATTTGTCGGAAATCCGACTGGACCTGAAACCCGTGGAAAAAGTGGAGAAGGGTGTGCTTTGCTCCATTCCCGTGAAAGAACTTGTGCGCCGCGGTGACCAGATTTTCAAATGGGTCACGGTCGTGGACGAATTCTAAATTTCCTATTTTATTCATTTATAGATATTTATCTTTTTTTATTAAAAATTGAGTAAATTTACTTACTTGATTTTATAATTATATTGTTTTATTTTTGCATGGTATAAAATCAGATATTGTTACACTAAAACTATAATTATGAAAAAGCTTTACTTTACCTTGATTTTCTGCGCCTTAGCATTCACGGCATTTTGCCAGACGGGCGTAGTGACCGCAGGCGGCACGGCCTCCGGCAACGGCGGCTCCGCCACCTACACTGTGGGACAGATCGCGGACCAGCGTGCGGAAACCGACGGCAAGTACATCATCGAGGGTGTGCAGCAGCCCTACGAGATCCAGACCGTGGGCGTGAACAACTATCCGGGCATCCAGCTTGAGGCGGTGCTCTACCCCAACCCCACCGCACACTCCGTGCAACTGAAAATCTCCAATTACGAGATCCCCTCCGACGGACTTAAAGCACAGCTCTTCGACAAGAGCGGCAAACTCCTGCGGGTGTTCGATGTCTTCGACCTCCTCACCCGAATGGACCTCTCCGAGTACCCCTCCGCCACCTACCAACTGCGCATCATGGACGGCAAGCAGCTGCTGAAGACCTTCCAGATTGTGAAGAACAGATTTTAGGTTCCGTTTAACATAAAACTGTCCTCTGCTCTTTGGGGTTCCGCTGCCGAAGGCAGCAGAATGGTGGTGGGGTGTTAAGTTATTGACCTCCACCATTCCGCTCGCGTAGCGAGCGGAACCCCAAACACAACCGACAACTGACTCTAATTGTTTAACTAAATCCCTATATTATGAAAAAATCATTACTCTTTCTTTTCGTTTTGATGCTCTCAGCGGCCGCTTTGTTCGCACAGGCGCCGCAAAAGATGAGTTATCAGGCCGTGGTGCGCAACGCCAACAACACGCTTGTCACCAGCCAGAATGTCTCTGCCAGGGTCTCCATCCTGCAGGGCAGCGTGAACGGGACGCCCGTTTATGTTGAAATTCACAACGCCACCACCAACGCCAACGGCCTGCTCACCCTCGAGGTGGGCGGCGGCAGCACCGTCGTGGGCTCCCTGGCCGCAGTTGACTGGGCCAACGGTCCCTTCTTCCTGAAATCGGAGATCGACCCGAATGGCGGCGTCAACTACAGCATTGAAGGCACCCAGCAGCTGATGAGTGTGCCTTACGCCCTTTACGCCGAGAAGGCTGGCAATGTGCCCGCCTTCGGCATCACTCCCGTTGATTCCGGATATGTGATTGCTGTTACGCAACCCGGCGGAACCCCGCAAACCTACTTCCTGCCCACCGGCGGCGGACAAGGGCCTGCGGGCAATGACGGCCTTTCCGCTTACCAGTTGTGGCTCAACGCTGGCAACACAGGATCAGAGGCCGACTTCCTCGCCTCCCTGGTGGGAACTCCCGGCAATGACGGCCAGGACGGCGTGGGCATTGACTCCATTGCCAAGACCGGCACCACAGACAATGTGGACACCTACACCATTTACTACAGCAACAACACAACTTCCACCTATACCGTAACCAACGGTGTGGATGGAGCTCCCGGCACCCCCGGTGACCCCGGTACTCCAGGTGCTCCCGGTGATCCTGGCTTCTCTCCCACCATCACGGTGGACACGGGCGCTGCCGGCATGGTGCTCACCATCACCGATGTCAACGGCTCCAACCAGTACATCATCCCGAATGGCGGAGGTTCCGGATCCGGCGGCACGATTGTGCAACAGCAGGTGAACTGGAACGAGACCAACCCCGCCAGCGTGTCCTACATCCTCAACAAGCCCTCCCTGGCTACCGTGGCCACCAGCGGCTCCTACAACGACCTTCTGGACAAGCCGGCCATCCCCACCAACATCAGCCAGCTGAACAACGACGCCGGCTTTGTAACCACCGCTTCCGTGCCCACTCTTAATGTGACGCAGACCGACACGGGCTATGTGCTCACCATCACCGAGAATGGTTCCACACAAACCTACATCCTTCGCGACGGGCGGGATGGTCAGGATGGCCAGGATGGCCAGGACGGAAATGACGGAAACGACGGTGAAGATGGCAATGACGGCGTGTCACCCACCATCACGTTGGACACGGCCGGTTCCAATCTTATGGTCACCATCACGGATGCCAACGGCTCCAACACCACCATAATTCCGCTTTCCTCCGGCAGTGGCACCTTCACCCAACTGCCCGCCGACTGGAACGCCACCAGCGGTGTGCAGCAGATTTTGCACAAACCGACACTGGCTACAGTAGCCACCAGCGGCAACTATAACGACTTGACCAACAAGCCCACCATTCCCGCCGAGCAGGTGCAGGCCAACTGGAATGAGACGAACACCTCATCCAAGGCATACATCCAGAATAAACCTACGATTCCTGCAGCTCAGGTGAACGCCGACTGGAACGCCACAAGTGGTGTGCAACAGATTTTGAACAAACCAGAACTCGCCACCGTTGCCACCAGCGGCTCCTACAACGACTTGACCAACAAGCCCACCATCCCCGCCGAGCAGGTGCAGGCCAACTGGAACGAGACCAACACCTCATCCAAGGCATACATCCAGAACAAACCTACGATTCCTGCTGCTCAGGTGAACGCTGACTGGAACGCCACCAGCGGCGTGGCACAGATTATGAACAAGCCTGTTCTCGCCGATGTGGCCACCAGCGGTGACTACGATGATTTGGACAACAAACCGACTCTCGCCACCGTTGCCACCAGCGGCAGTTACAACGACTTGACCAACAAGCCCACCATTCCGGACGCCCAAGTGAACGCTGACTGGAACGCCACCAGCGGCGTGGCCGAAATCCTCAACAAACCGGACATTGCCGGTATGCAGAATGCCATGGACAGTCTTGCTGATGCCCTTGACAATTTGCACGAATCTATGGGCTTTATCTGTGGCAAAGACAAAGTGAAAGACATTGATGGCAACGAGTACAACACCGTGAAGATTGGCCAGCAATGCTGGATGAAAGAGAATTTGCGCACCACAAAATACCCGAATGGCACTGAAATTCCTATTGGTACAGACTCCTCATCTACTATTGGCACCCGTAATGCACCTGGTTCTGAAGCCAATGTTGCCACCCGCGGTTACTTGTACAACTGGGTGGCCACCATGAATGGCGCTACCTCCAGTGGCACCAATCCCAGCGGCGTGCAAGGTATCTGCCCTGACGGATGGCATGTACCAAGTTTATCTGAATTCAAGCAGTTAGTCCAATATATGAAAAGCCAAGAAGAATATACCTGTGGAAATTCTATCAATAATATTGGCAAAGCACTTGCAAGTACTCTTTATTGGGCTTCTTCCACCACCTCTTGTGCTATCGGCAATAATTTGTCAGAAAATAATGCTAGCGGTTTTTCTGCTGTGCCTACTGGATTATGGGCGAGTAATTTTAATACTCATCCAGGGGAATGGTATTATGGGAATCAAAATAGCAGCACATACTTCTGGTCATCAGAAGAACATCCAAACTTGACTTCTGTTTATGTTTTATCATTTTCATCTTCCATGAATACTTACCCATATTTGTATAATACTCCTAAAACCACATACGCCTATGCTGTCCGTTGTTTGCACGATTCCGAAACATCCGCTTTACAAGATATCATAGACCAAAGCATTGCTCCTCTTCAAAATGCCATCAATACCCTAGCTGACGCTAATTTTACTTGTGGACAATCAAAGGTAATAGACTATGATGGTAACGAATACGCTACTGTTTCTATTGGAAACCAATGCTGGATGAAGGAGAATCTTAAGACCAGACACTACAGCGACGGAACCGAAATTCCCGCCGGTACAGATTCCTCATTGTCTATTGGATATTATTATGAATCTGATGGTTATCTAAACAACAATTATGGTTTTTATTACAATTGGCCTGCGGTGATGAGAAATGCCGCTAGCAGCAATACCAATCCTAGCAATGTACAGGGAGTATGCCCTGTGGGTTGGCATGTGCCAAGCTCTGCAGAATTTACAGAATTAATCAATGCTGTTAAAAGCAACAGTGATTATGTATGCGGTACGAATGATAATAATATCGCCAAAGCGCTTGCAGATTCTTTGTATTGGTCCAATAGTACAACCGTATGTGCGGTAGGTAATGACCCTTCAAGCAACAATGCCACTGGTTTCTCTGTAAAATGCGGCGGTATGTGGGTCACCAATTTCAGCGGACATATCGGCCAATTCTATTATGGACAAAGCGGTATGAGTGCAAGATTGTGGACTTCCGAAGAAACCACTTCAAATTCACCTATACACTTTTATTTATCTTATGGAAGTGCTTCTTATTACCTTTATTCTTCAAATGGTAAAGAATCCGGTTTTCAAGTCAGATGTATTAAGGATCCTAAACTCAGCATCAACAGCATACAGGATGCTATAGATAATTTTGCACAAGATTTGAATTCCAACACATTCGTTTGTGGTGCTTCCAAGGTTAAAGATTATGACGGTAATGAATACAAAACCGTGAAAATTGGGAACCAATGCTGGACTAAGGAAAATTTGAAATCCACACACTTTACCAATGGCACAGCCATTGCGCTTGGCAACGACACTTCCTCCACGGTCGCATACCGATATAACCCCGACAACGATGCTAATAATGTGTCCAAATACGGTTATCTGTACAACTGGGCTGCTTTGGTGAATGGGGAAACCGGAAATCATATCCAGGGTATCTGTCCTGTAGGTTGGCATGTTCCTCTAAACTCAGATTTGACAGAACTTATTAACTATGTGAAATCTCAAAGCGAATATGTATGCGGTGACACCAATATAAATATAGCCAAATCCTTGGCTGGAACAACAGGTTGGAATTCATCCACCACTCCTTGCTCACCAGGTTACGATCCTTCCTCTAACAATGCAACTGGATTCAGTTTGTTACCAACAGGATACATCTATACGAACTCTTCCGTAGTTAGCGCTATGGGTTCTTCGACAATTTTATGGTGTCTTTCATCTAATGGGAGTCCATACCGTTGGCCTTATTCTTTGTCCTATACCAATACAGTATTTTCGGGCGGTGGAGGCTCGTCAGATGTTGTTTACAAGCGGATGGCAGGCCAAGTGCGCTGCTTGCGCGATGCTACAGACGAAAGCCCTCTTTCCTCTATGATGGTTGATGTGATTACGCCATTGGAGAATCGGATTGACGAATTAGAGAATCGGATTGATGAACTCCAAAATACGCTTATCTCACAAATGGCCATTATCAATCAATTGATGAACTCAACTTTCTCTTGTGGCGACAAGATTATGGATGTGGATGGAAATTTGTATAGCACCGTTCAAATCGGCAGTCAGTGCTGGATGAAAGAAAACCTGCGCACCACCAAATATCCTGATGGAACCCAAATACCTCTTCTCACAGACTCCAGTTCTACCATCGGTGCCCGTTACAACCCTAATGGGGTGGGAACAAATGTGCAAAACTATGGATATCTGTACAACTGGACAGCCGTTATGAACGGTTCTTCATCCAGTTCCGCCAACCCAAGTGGTGTACAAGGCATCTGTCCTATTGGATGGCATGTGCCCAGTCGTGCAGAGTTTGTACAATTGGAAAATTATGTAAAAAGTGTCCCCGCTTATGTTTGTGGAACTACTGCAAATAATATCACCAAGGCATTGGCAGATTCTATAAATTGGTACACCTCCTCTTCTTCTGATGTTTGTGCTGTGTGCTATGAGCCAGAGAACAACAATGCTACCGGTTTTACAGCTCGCCCTGCAGGTCATTGGTCTTTAAACAATTCCGGATATGTGGGCATATTGCACTGGAATTGGTATAAAGCCGCTGCAGAATTTTGGACATGTGAGCAGCTTTCTTCAACCAATTCATATTATTACTATATGTATTATACAAGCGCAACTCTCTCGACCACAGCAGGAAACAAAGTCATTGCGAATTCTGTTCGCTGCTTGAAAGATTAAACATAAATTTTACCACTTACTATCATGTAAGGGTTTCCGGCAAGAGCCGGAAACCCTTTTTTTTGTATCTTTGCAATTATAAAATGATATCGTTATGAAAAACCTGAAAATCATCAAAATCGAACACCAACGCATCGGATACGATGAGGCGGATATTGAAAAATTGGAATACACCGAACTCGAAGCCTCCTACAATGAGGCCGGACAAATTGTCCGTGAAGAACGCTTCGACCCCGACGGCAACCTCAACACCCTCACCATCAACCAATATAATGAGCAAGGACAACTCATACAAGCCGAACAATATGACCAAGATCATATCCTGCTCCAAAAGTCTGTGAACACTTATAATGACCAAGGTCTTATGGTTCAACAAAGCAATTACTTCGGTGAAGGCGATGTGGAATATGTGACCCACTTCGTGTACGATGACGATGGCCATCTTCTCCGCCAGGAAATGTACGACGATGGCAAACTGGACTATGTGGAAAAAGAAATGCATTATCAAAACGGCCTATTAATCAAAGAGTTTGAAAATGACGATTATGGCAAGACCTTGAACATCCACACCTACGAATACAACGAAAAAGGGTTGGTTTCCAAATACATCCGTGACGAGGTTCAAAACAAAGACCGCCGCACGCACGAATTCACTTACGATGAACACAACAACTGTGTGAAAGAACTCGTTTACGATTTCAACGACATGCTGATCGCCAAAACCTATCGCCAGTTCAACGAATTAAACCAACAAGTGGAAATCGAATCTGAAGACCTCGACAACTATCGTAAAATCACACTGGAATATGACGGCGACCAAGTGGTTAAAAACTCCATAATCAACAAAGAAGGCCAACTGACGGGCTGGGCGGAATACACCTACGATGAAAACGGTAAAGAAAATTCCGCCAAAGAGTTCATCCAAGACGAAGTCCAACCCGACCATTTCCGCCTTTTGAGAGAAACCTATTATCAACGATCCTAAAACCAACTTCACCGCATTTTTTATATCTTTGCGCCTTAAATTTTTGAACCCATGCTACAGATACAACTTTTAAGAGAAAATCCGCAAGAAGTAATTGACAGACTGAAAATCAAGAATTTCGATGCCACTGAACTGGTCAACGAGATTCGTCAAATAGATACCGACAACCGCACCCTCAAAAAGAGCTTGGATGACAACCTCATGGAGCAGAACCAAGGCGCCAAGCAGATTGGCCAACTGTTCAAAGAAGGCAAACGCGAGGAGGCCGAAGTGCTGAAAGCCCGCATGGCCGAGCTGAAAGAAACCGAAAAGGCAGACCGCGCCAAATTGCAAGAGCAGGAAGTGCTGCTGCAAAACAAGATGGTGCTGCTGCCCAATCTTCCAAGTCCCGCGGTGGCACCGGGAAAAGGTGCTGAGGACAACGAAATCGTCTATACCGAAGGCGACGCCTCCAATTTCGACTATGACGCCATGCCTCATTGGGAGTTGGTGAAAAAATACGACATCATTGATTTCGAGCTTGGCACCAAGATTACAGGTGCCGGTTTCCCCGTTTACAAAGGCAAGGGTGCCCGCATGCAGCGCGCGCTCATCGACTTTTTCCTCGACAGCGCTGTGGCCGCCGGTTTCACTGAAATCCAACCGCCTTACATGGTGAACGAGGATTCCGCTTACGGCACCGGCCAACTTCCCGACAAAGAGGGTCAGATGTACCACTGCGAGGTCGATAACTTCTACCTCATCCCCACCGCTGAAGTGCCTGTCACCAACATCTACCGCGATGTCATCCTCAAAGAGAGCGATTTCCCTTTGAAGAACTGCGCCTACTCCGCTTGCTTCCGCCGCGAGGCCGGCTCTTACGGCAAAGATGTGCGCGGACTCAACCGCCTGCACCAGTTCGACAAGATTGAAATCGTGGTCATCGAGCACCCCGACAGAAGCTACGAAACATTGGAGAAGATGACCAACTACGCCAAAGGCCTGCTCACCAAATTGGGTCTGCCTTTCCGTGTGCTCCGTTTGTGCGGCGGCGACATCAGCTTCACCTCCGCCCTCACCTACGACTTGGAGGTCTATTCCAAAGCCCAGCAGAAATGGCTGGAAGTGAGTTCCGTATCCAACTTTGAGTCTTATCAGGCCAACCGCTTGAAACTGAGATTTAAAGACGCTACTGGCAAAACCCGCTTAGCCCACACACTGAACGGCAGCGCCTTGGCTTTGCCGCGCGTGCTCGCCGCCATCCTCGAAAACTACCAGACCGACAAGGGCATCATCGTGCCTGAAGTACTCCGTCCTTACACTCGTTTCGACATCATCGACTAATCAAACAATGAAAAAAGTATTCTTTTTCCTGCTCCTGCTCTTCTCGCTTGGAGGGCTTTGTGCCCAACAAAGCGACGATGAGAAATTGGCTATGCAGTATTATAAAGACAAAGAATACGACAAGGCCATCACCCTGTTTGAAAAAATCCACGCCAAAAAACCATCATCCTACACCTACTACTATTACTACTCCTCGCTGCTGGAACTGGAACGCTACGCGGATGCCGAAAAGATGGTGAAAAAACAAGTGAAGAACTTCCCCAATGTGCAGCGCTACAAGGTGGATTTGGGTTACATTTATGAGCGCTCCGGCGACAATGCCAAAGCGGAAAAAAACTATCAGGAAATCCTTAAAAACCTGCAAGCCAAGGAGTACGCCGTACAGGAACTGTACAGCGCATTCTATTCCCGGATGAAAATCGATCATGCCATCGAGGCCATCCAAAAAGGCCGCCGCCTGCTCAACAACCCCCAACTGCTGTCAAAGGAACTCATCAACTTGTACCAATATCTCCACCAAACCGACAATGTCATTGAGGAGGTGCTGGCATTGGTGAAGGATGACAACAACCAGCAGTATCTGGACCAGGCCAAAACCGCCATCCAGAATCTGCTTCAGGATGATGAGGACAATCAGAAGTACATCACCGTAAAAACCAATCTCCAGAAATATTCGCAGAAAAACCCCAACAACCTCAACTATTTGACTTTGCTGTACTGGATTAACCAATTGCACAAGGAGTATGGCGAAGCTTTGGTTTTGGCCAAGGCCATCGACAAGCGAATGAAAACCGAAGGCATCAAGGTGTATGAATTGGCTTGTCTTGCCGCCGACAACCGCGATTTCACCACTGCCATTGAAGCGTTAGAGTACATCATAGGCCGCGGGGAAGAGACCCACAACTACACTCAAGCGAAGATGAAAATTTTGGATGTCCGTTACCAGCAACTTGTTTCCTCCTCGCCAGTAAAACTGGTGGATGCCATGAATCTGGAGAAGGATTTTAAAAAGGTGCTCAATGAAAACGGACTTCACTCCGGCACCATGGATTGGATCCGAAAATACGCCCACTTGCTGGCTTTTTATGTCAACAAGCCCCAGGAAGCCATCGATTTGCTGAACCAGGCGATGAACAACACGCGCGACGCGAAGGAGAAAAACCAATACAAAATAGACCTCGCCGATGTGCAACTTTACATGGGCAATGTATGGGACGCCACCCTGAACTATTCGCAAGTGGACAAGGATATGCCCAACGACGCGTTAGGCAACGAGGCCAAGTACAAAAACGCGAAACTCTCGTTCTACATTGGAGAGTTTGAATGGGCAAAAAGCCAACTTGATGTGCTCAGCGCCGCCACCTCCAAATTAGTGGCCAACGATGCCATCTATTTCTCATTGCTCATTTCCGACAATCAGGAAGAGGAGGAGGAAGATGAAGAGGATGCCGACACCACCTATCTGCTGTTCAGCAACCCCTCCACCAATCTGCCTCTTAAAAAGTTCGCGGAAGCCGACTTCCTCATCTTCCAAAACAAGGACGACCAAGCGTTGGTGGAACTGGATTCCGTTATCACACTCTCTCCTTTCGGCACACTGGTGGACGACGCTCTCTACCAAAAAGCGCTCATCTACATCAAGCAGAAAAACTATCTGGGTGCGGAAGCGCTTTTGAAAAAGATTGAGGAGAGCCATGGCGGTGAACTTTTGGGCGACGATGCCGTTTTCAAACTGGCGGAACTGTACGAATATTACCTAAAAGATATTCCGAAAGCCATGGAATATTATATGAAAGTGATCCAAAACTACAGCAGCAGTTTATATGTGATTGAAGCGCGCAAACGCTATCGCGCGCTCCGTGGCGACACGATTGAATAGATGAAAAACAACGAACAAGTACGGGCAAAAAAGAGATTAGGGCAGCATTTCCTTAAAAATGAGGATATTGCCCGGAGCATCGCCGAGGCGGTGAAAACTCCTGATGCACATGTACTTGAGATAGGCCCCGGTATGGGTGTGCTTACCCAATTCCTTCTGCAACAGCATTTCGCCGACCTTTCTGTCATCGAATTGGATGAAGAATCCGTGGCTTATCTGCAAGAGCATTTTCCTCAGTTGGGTGAAAACCTCATCTCTGGCGATTTTCTCCAACTGGACCTTGCCCGCCGCTACCCCGATAACTTTGTGGTTGTAGGCAATTTCCCATACAACATCTCCTCCCAAATCCTCTTTAAGGTTCTGGACCATAAAGACCAAGCCGTTGAGGTAGTTGGCATGTTCCAAAAAGAGGTGGCGGAACGGGTAACCGCCAAGGCGGGAAACAAGCAATATGGCATTCTAAGTGTTTTGCTGGGAGCGTTTTACAATACCGAATATCTGTTTACGGTCGAACCCTACGAGTTCAATCCGCCGCCACAAGTGAAGTCGGCGGTAGTGCGGCTCACCCGCAATTTCGACAAGAAACTGCATTGTGATGAATCCAAATTTAAACTTGTGGTCAAAACCGCTTTCAATTACCGTCGTAAGACTTTGCGCAACGCCCTGCAATCGTTGAACTTCCCGCCCGAACTCGTCTCCACGGATCCTCTTTTCACCAAACGCGCCGAACAACTGGATGTGCAAGACTACGAAAAACTCGCTAACCTCCTCTAAACACACAATTCTTTAAAATTGTTTTGTATCTTTGCCCTGTAAAAAATAAAATTATGAGAAAGTTAATGTATATCAGCATTTTATTATGCATTATGGCCAGCTGCCAATCTCAAAAGAAATTGGTTTCGGTCAATAAGGAAACCAACGAAGTGGAACTCAAAGTGGGCCAGTCCTGTGAGATTGAATTCCGCACCAACGCATCCACGGGTTTCTGGTGGCAGCTTGCCAACTCCGACCAGATTACCGTAGTGGACTCTGTGGCAAAGCGTTACGAAAGCGATGCGCCCAAGGGCATGGTGGGTGCCTCATCCAATTTGTTCTGGAAATTCACCGCCAAGGAAAAAGGCGAGCAAACCCTCAAGTTCGTCTATGCCCGCCAAAACATCAACGAGCCCATCCGCACCCGTGATGTAAAGGTGACCGTGAAATAATGGCGGCCACCCGTATTTTCGTGGCCATCCCGGCCATGGATGAACTGCAGGAACTGCCGCTTACCCTGCAAGACCTGTCTGTTCAGGATGTTCAGTTTCCCGTTGAGGTTTATGTTTGCGTAAACCAACCTGACAATTTCTGGCAACTGCCTGAAAAACACGATATTTGTTCCCACAACCAAGCCCTATTGTCTTTTTTGAATAACATTCAGGGTCTGTCGATGCATATTCTGGATTACGCCTCTCCCGGAAAGGGCTGGAAAGGCAAGAACTTCGGTGTTGGATGGGCTCGTAAAGTATTGTTTAACACCATCTTAAAAACCGCCCAACCCGATGATATCCTCATCAGTCTGGATGCGGACACGCGCATTCATCCTGGTTATTTGCGGTCCATTGCGGAGAATTTTGCGGAGAATCCGGAATTTCCCGCCATTGCGGTGCCCTATTACCATCCGCTCACGGGCGACGAGGCGCGCGACAGGGCCATTTTGCGCTACGAGTTTTACATGCGCAACTACGCCATAAACCTGCTGCGGATTGGCAGTCCGTACGGATTTACCGCCATCGGATCGGCGATGGCCATGCGCGCGGGGGCGTTGCGCAAAATCGGCGGCATCACACCCTTGAAAAGTGGGGAGGATTTCTATCTGATGCAGAAATTCCGCAAAATGACGGCTATTGGTTTATACAATACGGAGTGCGTTTATCCCGCCGCGCGCTATTCCTCCCGCGTGGACTTCGGCACCGGCCCCGCCATGCTGAAAGGAAGCCAAGGGGTTTGGGACAGTTACCCCATCTTTCATTACACTCTCTTTGAACCCATAGAAAACACCTATCGCATTTTAAACCAATTGTTTACTCAGGATTATCACACCCCATTTTTGGATTTTCTGCAATCCAACGCCAAAACCGAAATCTCGCTTTGGGATTCCATCCGACAAAATGTGAAAGACCTGCCACACTTTATCCAAGCGTTTCACGAGAAGGCAGACGGGCTCCGAATCCTGCAGTTTTTGCGGACACAACAACGGCAACATGAGATTTTAAGCGATGAAAACGCCCTTTTCCAGAATATCATGCACTGGCTTCCGGACGAAACGCCCGCTTGGATGACTTCAAATTTTTTATTTAAAGATTTGTCTGTCAAACAATTAGATGATGTGCGAAATATACTTTTCCAATACGAATCCCAACTAAGAAAAAAGGTTGGCAATTCAAAATAATATTCTTATTTTTGCAATCTGAAAATTCAAGCAATACAAACGTAAAATCTTATAAAATAAAAACTTATGGAAAAAATTAAAATTGGTATCAATGGTTTTGGTAGAATCGGAAGATTAGTTTTCAGAGCTACTACAGAAAGAGACGATGTTCAAGTTGTGGCCATCAACGACCTTTTGGATGTGGATTACATGGCATACATGCTGCGTTATGACACCACGCACGGCAAGTTCAACGGTACTGTTGAGGTTAAAGACGGTATGCTGGTGGTAAACGGCAACAAGATTCGCGTCACCGCTGAAAAAGAACCCGCCAATTTGAAATGGGATGAGGCAGGTGCTGACTATGTGGTGGAATCCACTGGTCTGTTTTTGACTGAAGAACTCGCTTCCGCACACTTGAAAGCCGGTGCCAAGAGAGTGGTTATGTCCGCTCCTTCCAAAGACGACACCCCGATGTTCGTTATGGGTGTGAACAACAAGGAATATGCCGGACAGCCCATCGTTTCCAACGCTTCCTGCACCACCAACTGTCTGGCTCCGTTGGCAAAGGTTATCAATGACAACTTCGGTTTGGAAGAGGGTCTTATGACCACTGTACACGCCGCTACCGCAACTCAAAAAACAGTTGACGGACCTTCCAAGAAAGATTGGCGCGGCGGTCGTTCCATCTTGGGCAACATCATCCCTTCCTCCACAGGTGCCGCTAAGGCCGTGGGTCGCGTGATTCCTGAACTGAAAGGCAAACTTACCGGTATGTCTTTCCGCGTTCCTACCGTTGATGTTTCCGTTGTGGACTTGACCTGCAAAATCCGCAAGGCCGCCACTTACGACGAAATCAAAGCCGCTGTGAAGAAAGCTTCTGAAAATGAACTCAAGGGCATTCTCGGATACACCGAAGAAGCTGTTGTTTCCACCGATTTCCTCGGCGAGAAGAGAACCTCCATTTTCGACGCTACCGCCGGTATCATGCTCAACGAGCACTTTGTGAAACTGGTTTCCTGGTATGACAACGAGATTGGTTACTCCAACAAAGTCGTTGACCTCATCTGCAGCATGAACGAAACAGTGAAACTGTAATCAAATTTCCTTTTTCAATCTTTTAATTCTTTAAGAATGAAAAAAGTATTGTCGTTATTGGCCATTGCACTGTTGGTGTGCGCCACGCTTTCCGTTTCCGCCCAAGAGAATCAGGAAAAGAAGATCTCGTATAACATGATCAATGAGTACGGATTTTACCTGGGTGGCGGTACTCAGCAAACCAATGTCGGATTTGAAGGCGTGCTCGTGAACAGCATCCTCTTCAACCGCACACAGGACCTGCTTGGTATCGGTTTGGGTTATTCCGTGGATATTTGTGCCGGTCATGGCGTTCCTATGTTCTTGAACTACCGCCACTATTTCGATCGCGGCAAGTCCGTGAAACCCCTTGTCAACATCGCAGCCGGCGCCACATTCATCTTCAGCGGAAACTTTGACTACTACGATGATCGTTATGACGGACATTATTATCAAGGGACTATCTACGATTATCCTGAAGCGGACAAATACAAAACCGGTTTCGGACTTTATGCCACTATTGCTTCCGGTTTCCGATTCAAAGCCCTCTCTTTTGCAGCCGGCTTTTATTTGAGAAGCAATCCCATCAATCACTATGTGCTTGATGGCACCGGTCACTATCAACTTGAGCGTTCAAAGGCCTTTAACGGAGGTATTCAGGTTAAACTTGGATACACATTCTAATTCAAGTTTTCCCTATAGACAAAAAAAGAACGGTCAAATGACCGTTCTTTTTTTTAGGTAATGATATAGAAGTTGACCCAATGTTGGTTTCTGTTATATGAATTAATTTACCATAGCCAAATTTTATATTTTTGTATTTTGTTTGTTGCGTGGGAATGCGCATTATTTCTATTGTCCGCACCGCTGTGCGGACACCTTAAAACTCCCCTTCTTTTTAAGATTTGACGAATGAACGAGTGCATAGTCAAAGATATCTTTGACTATGCCGAGTGAAGAGGAAAAGGAGGCGTAGCCTCAACAGGTGGCCGTAGGCCGGGGTAGTAATATGAAAAACATAATACCTTGTAAACAATAGACGGCGGTTCCCACAACGAGAAGACGGACTATGACGCACGCCGTGACGCTTGTTTGGAGGAACTTGGATTGAGGGTTTTCCGCACGACGGACTACGATGTCTTGAGACTCGTGGGCATCGTGTTGGAGGACTTGAGAAAATTCATTGTAGAGAATTATGGGCATGAAGGCGCCTAATAAGAAAGGGATCCCCAAGAATCTTCAATTCCACAAGGATGGCCTGACGGCCAATCTCTCATATTACTACCCTGCCCTTCGGGCACCCCTTCTAAAATAGAAGGGGAGTCTTTGGATGCGGCACCTCCGGTGCCGCGAACAAAATAAACGAAAGTGTCCCCATCACTTTTTTCATGAAAGGTCAACACCTATATCATTGCCTTTTTTTATTCGTAGTAATCGTATTTCAAATGCTTTACTGTTATACCCTTATTGATAAGCTGTTTTAGGGAGTCAATGCCGATTTTCAAGTGGCGTACACTGTAATTTTTGCTCACCAACTTGTCGGACGCTTCCGTTTTCACGCCATCGGGCAGCATGGGCTGGTCGGAAATCAACAGCAGGGCGCCTGTCGGAATGCGATTGTAAAAGCCCACCGAAAAGAGCGTTGCGGTCTCCATATCGACTGCCGTGGCCCTGATTTCACGCAAATAATCTTTAAAAACCTCATCGTGTTCCCACACACGACGGTTGGTGGTATAGACCGTGCCAGTCCAATAGTCCAGACCATAATCGCGGATGGTGGTGGAAATAGCTTTTTCCAGGTTGAACGCCGGAAGTGCGGGAACCTCTTCCGGGAAATAGTCCAACGAAGTACCTTCACCGCGTATTCCGGCAATGGGAAGAAGCAGTTCGCCAAGACCAATATTGGTCTTCAAACTGCCGCACTTACCCAGAAACAGCACCGCCTTGGGCTTGATGGCGGTGAGCAAATCCATGATAGTGGCCGCATTGGCACTGCCCATCGTGAAATTGATGATCGTGATATTGTCTTTGGTGGCACACTTCATGGGATGACCTTCCCCTCTTATCTCGGTATCCATCAATTCCGCAAAATTAAGGACATAATCCTGAAAATTGGTCAAAAGAATATACTGACCGAACTCTTCCAACTGCATTCCCGTGTAACGGGGCAGCCAATTATGTACAATGTCTGATTTTGTCTTTAACATTTCTATTATTTTAAAATGGATAATCTTGAACTAAAACATCGGTAACTGGGGAACCAATTCCTTTCAATAGTGTGAAATTGATTCTGCCATCCTTATTCTTCTTATCCTGAATCAGATACGGAAGCAAAACATTCCATTTTTTCTTGGAGAAGGGTTTCACTTTGAAATGACGCTGAATCAGGTTTTCTATCATAAGGAACTCATTATGAGGGAGTCCCGTAAGTTTTTCGGACAACAAACTCTCGTAAAGCAGTCCGGCGGCCACCGCCACCCCATGGGGAACACCGCGCCCGGAGGCCGCATAATAACCCTCTATCGCATGACCGATGGTGTGCCCGAAATTCAGCACATGGCGCTCGTGATGGTCATTCGGATCTTTTCTCACAACATTTTCTTTGATCCGAACACACTCCTGAATCCATAAAGGAGAAACAGATTCGGGTGTAAGTACCTCTAAATCATTTATTTGTTTTAAAAGTAAGGGCGAAGCGATGAGTGCATATTTGATCATTTCGCCAAAACCGCTTTTCAACTCCGCCATCGGCAATGTTTGGAGAAATGTCGTGTTTGCGGGCATCACATGATCAGGTTGGCGCACCACTCCGATGCAATTTTTCACATGATGGAGGTTGACCGCTGTTTTTCCACCGTAGGCGGCGTCAATCATCGACAGTAAGGTGGTAGGGCAATAAACACCGTGGATTCCGCGCTTGTAGGTTGCCGCCACAAAACCGCCCAAATCGCAAACCATGCCGCCACCGAACATGATGAGCGTGTCGTTTCGCTCCATCTGCCATGCCTGCAACTGTTGCCACACTTGCACAGCTTGCTCTATGGTTTTGGAGGATTCGGAGCCCGGAATTGTGATGGTTCGGCATGTGAAATGGTCGCTCAACGCATCAAAAAAATGGGGATAGAGTGCCGCCACATTGGCATCGGCGAGCACCACCGCCTGACGGGTGCCCCATTCCTGCATTTTTTTGATTAGCGTATCCATTGCAGACGGTTCAAAAGGTTGTCTTATAAGGTTCCGTCCCTGTTATTCGGCGGAATCGGCGCGCTTTTCAGCGCGTTTGCGCTCCAGTTCATCCAAGATAATTTTGCGCAGGCGGAGCGATTGCGGGGTGATTTCCAAGTACTCATCCTTGGCAATGAACTCCATGTACTGTTCGAGGGAGTATTTGATCGCCGGAGCGAGGACCAATTTCTCGTCAGAACCCGCAGCACGCATATTGGACAGTTTCTTGGACTTGCACACATTAATCACCAAGTCGCCTTGACGGATGTGCTCGCCAATAACCTGACCGGCATACACCTGATCGTTGGGTTCGATGAAGAAACGGCCACGATCCTGCAATTTGTTCAGCGAATAGGCATACGCCTGGCCAGTTTCCATAGCGATGAGTGAGCCGGCATGACGGCCAGGTAGGTCGCCTTTCCAAGGTTGGAACTCCATGAAGCGGTGCGATACGATGGCCTCGCCCTCCGTGGCGGTGAGCAACTGGTTGCTCAACCCGATCAAACCTCTGGATGGGATGGTGAATGTCAGGTGCACACGGTCGTTGAGCGTATCCATGCTCTGCATCTCACCCTTTCTTCTTGACACATAGTCAATTACGCGACTTGACATCTCCTCTGGCACCAGCACGGTAAGCTCCTCAATCGGCTCGCATTTCTGCCCGTCAATTTCTTTGATAATCACTTGTGGCTGACCCACTTGCAATTCATAACCCTCACGACGCATGGTTTCAATGAGAATGGAGAGATGGAGAATACCACGGCCATATACATTGAGTCGGTCGGGAGAGTCGGTTTCTTCAATGCGCATTGCCAGATTACGCTCCAGTTCGGCAAACAAACGGTCACGCAAGTGGCGGGAAGTCACATACTTACCCTCTTTTCCGAAGAACGGGGAGTTGTTGATGGTGAACAGCATACTCATCGTAGGCTCATCCACCTTGATGGGCTGCAATTGTTCCGGATTCTCAAAATCGGCCACGGTATCGCCAATCTCAAAGTCATCCAAACCGAGGACAGCGCATATCTCACCCGCCTCGACAGGGGTTTTGATTTTCTCTTTCCCAAGTCCCTCAAACACATACAGTTCCTTCACTTTCGACTGTTGCACGGTGCCGTCGCGTTTCACCAAGGAAACATTCTGGCCCCAAGAGATGGACCCGCGTTTCACACGACCCACAGCGATACGGCCAACATATGAGGAGTAATCCAATGATGAAATCATCATTTGAAGGTTGCCCGGATCGGCCTTGGGAGCGGGAATATATTTTATGATGGTGTCCAAAAGATAGGAGATATCGGAGGTTGGCGTTTTCCAATCGGGACCCATCCAGCCGTTTTTGGCTGAACCGTAAACAGTCGGGAAGTCGAGTTGGTCGTCGGAAGCGCCCAGATTGAACATCAGTTCGAACACGGCCTCTTGTGCCAAGTCGGGTTGGCAGTTGGGCTTGTCCACTTTGTTGATCACCACGATGGGTTTCAAACCCAGTTCAATGGCTTTTTGCGTCACAAAGCGGGTTTGCGGCATGGGGCCTTCGAAGGCGTCCACCACGAGGAGAACACCGTCGGCCATGTTGAGCACACGCTCCACCTCGCCGCCGAAGTCGCTGTGCCCGGGAGTATCTATCACATTTATTTTCACTCCTTTATAACGCACAGAAACATTTTTGGAAAGAATGGTGATGCCTCTTTCCCGTTCCAAATCGTTATTATCAAGCACTAAATCCTGTACCTGTTGGTTTTCACGAAACAGGTGTGACTGGTATAAAATTCTATCTACTAATGTTGTTTTACCATGGTCAACATGGGCAATGATTGCTATGTTTCTAATTTCCTGCATTTTATAAAAAATCTTTTAAGCGTGCAAAGATACAAAAAAAGCGTTTTTCCGTGATTTTTTATACTTTTGCAATCTCATTAAAAACAATTTTTATGAAAAAATTACTTCTCTTATTCGTTTGTGTCGTACTGACTTCATCTCTAATGGCCCAACAGCGGCTTGAAGTGTCTAAAAAGAATATTGCAAAACAGAAATTTGAACGCGTCGTTCAGGGTGACATTAAAACCATCACCCTCAACAATGGCATGAAAGCCGTATTATGTGAGGACCACTCAAAACCTCAGATTTGGGGTGCCGTTTGTGTGCACGCCGGTGGAAAAAACGATCCTTCCGACAATACGGGAATGGCGCATTATCTTGAGCATTTGATGTTTAAGGGCACCGACCAAATTGGCACCCTTGATTGGAAATCGGAAAAAGAGATTTTGGACCAAATCTCGGTGTTATACGACAAACTTCACGGCACAACGGATGAGAACGAACGGAACAACATCTTAAAGGAAATCAACAAACATAGCCAGGAGGCCACCCATTTTGCCATCCCCAATGAGGTGGATGTCATTTTGAGCAAGATGGGCGGACAGGGAGTCAACGCCTTCACATCCAATGATGTAACCGTTTACCTCAACGGATTTCCTTCCAATCAACTGAAAAAATGGCTGGAGGTCTATACCGAACGGTTCCGCTATCCGGTTTTCCGTCTTTTCCAAAGCGAACTGGAGGCGGTTTATGAGGAGTACAACATGTACCAAGACCAGCCGGTGAGCGTGTTCATGGAAGACGCTCTGGCAAAGGCCTACGAAAACCATCCGTACGGCCGTCCGGTGATTGGTTATCAGAAACATCTGAAAAACCCGCAAATATCAGCCATGCAGCGCTTCTTCAACACTTACTATCATCCCAACAACATGACCTTGGTGCTGGTAGGCGATTTTGACAAAGAGTCTATTATTCCTTTGCTTAACACCACCATAGGAAGTTATCATAATGAGTGTGAAAACGCAAGCGAACAGACAACCGAAAGAATGCACACCGAACTCAATATGACGGTGAAACCTTTTCAGGGCCATCAGATTGAAACAGTAAAAGAAACGCCCGTGAAAATGGGTATTATCGGTTTCCAAACGCCCGGTTCAACCAATCGGGACGACTTTTATTTGGACCTTCTCAGCAGCTTCCTGAACAACAGTGAGGAAACAGGCCTCTTGGACCGCCTGTCCAAAGAGAACAAACTGTTGTCGGCCAACGCTTTCAACTACACCATGCTGGAACATGGCATGTTCGCATTCTTTTATGTCCCGAAAATCATCGGACAGTCACATGAAAATGCGGAATCTTTGATTTTTGCCGCCATTGACTCCTTGAAAAAAGGCCATTTCAGCGATCAGTTTTTTGAAGCGGTTAAAATGAGTTATCTGAAAGACTACCTGAACGACTTGGAAACATTGGAGAGCAAATTCAACTTGGTATTAGGGGCAGTAACCAGCAATCAGGATCCGATGATGGTGTTCAAGCGTGAACTTTTGATCCGTTCTTTGAAAAAGGCGGATATTGTCAATATCGCAAACCGGTATTTTAATGATGATTGCTTGATTTTCCGTTCGGATATGGGTTCCAAACAACAAGAAAAACTACAAAAACCGAATTGGGAACCCATTAAATCATCCAACACGGAGGAATCATCCGAATTTGCCAAAATGATAGAGAAAGAGCCCGTTTCGGATTCAAAAATCCAAATTCTCGATTTCAATCAAGATATTACAGAAGTTCGGATTTCGGATAATGCAACGCTTTTGGGCTGCAAAAACCCTTATAACGATTATTTCACCTTAAAAATCGCTTACAATTATGGCAATTTGAACGACAACCTGTTTGCAACAGCGGTAAAATATGTGAATGGTCAGGGAACAAGTCGGCAGAATTTCAACGAATTCCAGATGTGCCTGCAGGAACTGGGTGCCACAATGGATATCTATTCAACGGATGATCAGATGTTTGTGTCTATCTCCGGGTTTGATAATGATATTGAGAAAATTTTATCCTTATGCCGAGATAAACTTTACAAACCGGGCAATGATGAGAAAGTGCTTCAAACGATTATAGAAGACAAGAATGGAGAGAACAAGATGATGAAAGATGACGCTTCGGAATGGGGACGTGCGCTGTATTATTATGCGTTATACGGTGAAAATTCCCCTTATCTTACCGGTCTGACCGTCAAAGAGCTGAAGAAATTATCCGGAAAGCAACTTCTCAACTCTTTTGAAAACGCTCTTCCTTTTTATACCTGTATAACATACACCGGTAATATGGATCCTGAAAAAGTCGCCACATTGCTGAAAGACAATCTTGACTTGGATCAATCCAAAGAAAACAAGCGTTTGATACGCCCAATCAAGCAATATGACAAACCCACCATATTTGTTGCGTCAAACAGCAAATTCCTTCAAAGCAACATCTATTTTTACAAAACAGGAAAAACGCTGCCGGAACTTGAGGATAAAACATTTTGTGCCTTATATAACGAGTACATGGGTGGCAGCATGGCCGGTGTGGTGTTCCAAGAAATCCGCGAACTCCGCTCATTGGGATATTCCGCCTATGCGGCATACCAATATGACAAGCTGAACCGAAGACCCGGTTTCCTAATGGGCTATTTGGGAACACAGACCGACAAAACCTTGGAGGGTTGTCAGGCGATGTGTGACCTGCTGAACCAGTTCCCTTACAAACCCGAGAAGTTCGAGATGGCCAAAACATCCTACTTGCGCTCTGTGGAATCCGACCACATTACGGCGCGCAACATTCCCGACCAAGTCAGAAGTTGGCAAGAACAAGGATACCAGCAGGATCCCCGGAAAATGATCATCGAACTTGTAAACAACTCACAAATCAATCAAATTGCGGAGTTTTACAATATCATTGATTCCCCGATGGTGATTACCATCGCAGGCGACAAGAGTCGCATTGACTTGAAGCAATTGGAAAAAACCTACAAAGTGGTGGAACTGAAATACAAAGACTTTGTAAAAGAGTAAATCAAAAAGAGGCCGACTAAAAAGTGATTTTGAGTCGGTCTCTTTTTTTTATGTTTTTTTTTCACTAAGGTGTAAAATAAACTCCTGTTTGTTTTTTGAGTTTCAACAGGCCATAGACAAGCATTTCCAT
>Ga0247610_10000205_pt1 | contig 97628 bp, 93 predicted proteins | sample 174DNAGHGhighgp2_FD_193483 | JGI IMG/M metagenome (GOLD analysis project Ga0247610, IMG submission 193483) | Sheep rumen microbial communities from Palmerston North, Manawatu-Wanganui, New Zealand - 1742 DNA GHGhigh gp2 | ecosystem: Host-associated > Mammals > Digestive system > Stomach > Rumen... | reverse complement strand
AATCAGGGTGTCGAAGGTTCAAGTCCTTTAGCGGGCGCCAGTTTTATGGCCCGTTGGTGAAACGGTTAACACACATGCCTTTCACGCATGCATTTATGGGTTCGAACCCCGTACGGGTCACCATTTGTTATACACGTCCGAACCTGTTAGAATATATTGTTCTAACGGATCACTTGTATTGGATGTTGACATATAATATAGAAGAATCGTCTTAGTTAGGCGATTTTTTTATTTGTATATAAATTTTTAAAATGATTGATTATATTTTGAGTCCGTATGATGTGAAGATAGCCTCCAATTTGCAAAATATAATAAATTAACTATTGAATAAAGAATTTGCCTACTTACGAGAATTTTTTATAATGTTTGATAATTAAATATTTTAAGTCCTCTTCTAAGAAGAGGGTTTTTATGTTAAAATAATAAAATAAAATTCAAATTACATTTGGTGGTGGTTTCGTGTCTAATGAATTGAATTATAAATTTGGATTGTTTAAATCGATTATTATAGGAAAACTTAGTTATTTAATTATTAATGATGAAAAAGGTGCATTTTGCGATTATGACGAATTTACTGAATATGAAAGTAAAATAGCGAAAGGTAAAGAATCTTTCGAATCACTTTTGAACCTATATAGTGAAAATAAAAATATATGTGGTAAGAATAAATATACAGATCCTTATTTAGCTTATATAGGCATAAAATGGATTAATACCCATTGGACCTATGCCACTTTTTTAGATTCTATTAGTTTAATAGATATAGTTCAAGATATTTTATCTTATCCTGTAATAATTGATAAGGCATTTGAAGATTTCATTTTGTTTTGTGGGCGAGAGTTTTTTAATTCATTTGATACAAACTATAATTTTGATGAGTTATTTATTCAAATAAAAGAATTATTAATTAAGTTTCAAAACGATGATATCGATTGTAAAAATAAAGAATTAATAAAAAAATTTTATGATATAAATAAAGGTTTTCTTAAATATGTTGATGATATAGAAGATATAACAAAGTATTATTTTATAAAACTTTTTGAATCTAAGGAATATATGTTTATTATTAGAAATTACACTGATGTTATTATAAAAAAATTAGAAACAGAATATCAAATATCTAAATATGAATTAGATTTAGCTAATAAATATTGTAAATATATGAATGAATTAGCTATAAATAACATTAAGAATATTTCTGAAGAAAAAATAATTTCTTCTCTAAAAATTACTAAATCTGAATTAATTCAAATAAAAAGGACATTATCACATTTGAATAAGAACAATACTTTAAATGTTAGTGAGTTTAACAAGAATAAAGGAATTAGTTATGAAAATAATAATGAGTACCTAGAGCAACAAAGAGAAGAAGCAATTAAAGAGTTATCAAATGTAGAAAAAGCTGAATTGGAAAAACAAATAGATTATTTGAATGATTCCTTATTGGAAAGGGTAAAAAATAGATTTTCTCATGATGAGTTTTTCAAATTATTTAATAAAGAAAAAGATGATTGTAGTTTTGATGAGATGAGGAATCATTTAAAAAATAAAATAAGAAGAGGTGAAGATATATGGTTATAAATCCTATCATATTTTTTGATAATGAAATAAAAGACTATATTAGACAAGTAGGTAATACGGTTCCATTTTTTTCAAAATATTATATGATTTTACTTTATGATGAATCTTCGAAAAGTGATGGAGTTAGAGAAGCACTAAATATTGCTAGTGAAATGCAAGCAAATTCAGGTACTAACATTGTACTTACATATATGACTAAATTACCAGATTGTGTTGAAAATGACGAAATGATAGGATCTGATCTAATTAAGTCTGAATTTCAAAAATATGATTATAATACTGTTTATTCAAAAATGCGTTTTATTGCAACTCGTTTTGGTGTTTTAAATAAAATGCCTGTGTTATTAGTTGCGAGTAGAATTGAAAAAGGATGCATTCCAATTAATATAAGCGGAAATGATTGGACAAGGGTAAATGGAATTATTGGTTCAATTTCTTATTTATTAGAAAAAAATTATACTAAAATACATAATTTACAAGAATTAAAGTATTATATTGATAAAAAAGGTATTAATTGTGAGTATAAAATTTCTGAGGATGATGCAATCGAAGTAATGTTTGGTATTAGAAATAGAGTTAAACCAAGTGAGATTTTTGAGGCCATTTTAAAAAAATATAAAATTGGTAAGAGTGCTAATTGCATAAAAACAGAAAAGGAAGTTGCTGAAGAAATAGGAGTATCACAAAAACAATTTGGTTTATGGAAAAATGATAGAACTACGCCTCCATTCGATAAACTAATGTTATTTTTTAAAGTTAATGATATTTCTATTGATGATGCAAACAAATTACTTGATTCTTTTGGATATCGTGAAATAAATAGAACATACGCTGAAGATAATGAATTGTGGAATCAACCTATAAATAGAATTATAGATTAATTTAATAATGCAAATTGAAATTTTAAATTGCCTATATTTGGTTAAAAAATCAAATATAGGCTTTTTTTATTCCATAAGTATAGTGTCAAGCAATGACAAAATAGGAAAATAACCTTTAAGGTAATTTATTCCATAAGTATAGTGTCAAGCAATGACAAAAGTTGATTTTTAAATAAGAGCATTTGAGAGGCAAAATATACCTACCTTTCTTAAATCGATTCTAGTCTCTCAAATGTTGTTATTTAGGATTCAGCAATCCTAAAAAAATATTGGTTCAAAAGCTCCAAAGAAAAGCTGTCAGAAAAAGAAAGGTTAAATAGGTGCAGGTTATGAAAAGAATTAATGAAAATAAAGGCTTAAATGGAATTGAAAAGGAAGTATATTTATATGCTTACGCAGTAAAGCCAAACGGAAATCTAATGGATAATAGTGAGATTGCAAAAGAATTAGGAATCTCTGAGGAATATCTATTAGAAGTATTAAATAATATTAGTAATAAGATTAACAGCAGTGGAAATTATTACTTAGACTAATCAAAAAGAAAGAGAGGATGAATAAAATGAAAAGAATTGCAAAATTTATTAAAGATGGAAATCTTACATTAGTATCAGGTCAATATGGTATTGGAGTTGATATATTTTATCAAAATTTATTAGTTAATGGGTACATTGATAAAAATGTTTTAATATTAAAAAATTTTGGTAAGAGAGAAGATTTAATTGAACCATTAAATAAAATTTTATATGCAGATAAAGATAGGCATAATAGCTTTAATAACTTTATTGTTGAAGAATATGTATTTGATATTGATGATGCTATTAATTTAATTAAGAAAAATAAAGATACAGTTAAATTAGTAATTATTGATAAATATGATGATTTTACAGGCGATTTAAGTGATATACCAAGTAAGCTTAATCAAGCATCTATTGAATCACAGTTACCAATATTATTATGCAATGATTTATATCTGGTTGAGGATAGATATAGAGATTTACATGTTAAAGATTTAGAAATGAGTGAAGCAATGCTAAAAAATTTTAGTGGTTTTATCTTTGTTAATAGAGAATCTTATTATAATAAAAGAGCTAATAGCGAAATGGATATATCATTCATAGAAAATAATGAAAATGGAAGAACTAGAAGATACAAATATAAGCATAATACACAATATAACAGATTATATAGATACGAAAAAGAAGAAATTGGAAATTATGATAATCTTATAGGGTTTAATAAAATAGCAGGTTATGACGAAATAAAAAAAGAATTATTATTAATAAAGTCTTGGATTGATAATCGTGAAGAGATTAAGCGTAATGGAATTGATATTCCTAAAGGCCTATTACTTTATGGTCCCGCTGGTACTGGTAAAAGTATGTTTGCAAAAGAATTTACGAACTTATTCCCTGATGCGACAGTTTTAAAAATTAAGTTAGACAATGACTTTGGTCGTGACGAAATCACAGAAAAATTTGAATACGCAAGAAGCTTGAATAGATTCGTTATTATCTTAATCGATGAGTTCGATATCGTTTCAAGAAAATACGAAAGAGAACTTTTAACTGAACTTGATGGATTAGGTGGAGATAATTCAAATATCTTCGTTATTGCTACATGTAATGGCTACGAGAATTTAAATCCTGCTCTAATAAGACGTGGAAGACTTGATTACATTATTGGTATTGGAAATCCAACATTTAATGAAAGAATTAATTTATTAAAATTTTATTTTAATAAGTATGGAATTCAAGGTGAATTCGATTATGAATATCTAGCATTAATTACAAAAGGTGAAAACGCAGTAAACATTAAAGCTATTGCTAATGAGGCAAGATTAAGATACGGAGAAAATCCAACTTTAGAAAATATAGAAGAAATGATTGATAAAATTGATAAACGAGATCGTGAATATTATGGTGATTCAGAAGAACACGATAGATTCTTAGAAGCAGTTCATGAAGTAGGTCACGCTGTTGTAGCTTGGCAATATAAAGATTTCTTCAAATTTTATAAGGCTACTTTAGAAGACAATAGCTTAGCTGGTGGTGTTTGTAAGGTATTTCCAACTAGTATAATGCCTGGTTCAACTGAAAGATCAATTGCTGATATTGAAATATCTATGGGTGGCTACTTGGCATGTTTAATGCTATATAACTATAAAGATAAAGGTGCAATTTCAGATTTGGAAAGAGCGCGTCATCAATCAGCAACATTAGTAAATTCTTATGGCTATGATGGATTTGAACCATTGTTAAATCATGATCCAAGAGGTTTCCAACCATCACCAGATAAGAAAAGAAATAATGAAAAGAAATCAGAAAAAATATTAGCTAAATGTGAAAAGAATGTAAGAAGAATAATTAAAGATAATAAAGAAAATATTATTAAGCTTGCTAATATGCTTGTTGAAAACAAGGTTTTAACAAGCGAAGAATTAAAAAACGTTCTAGATTAATTAAGGAGGAAAAGAATATGGACGAAAGATTAGAAAAAATTGCAGAAAAGGTTATGGAGAGTAATACTGGTAGATTATTCTGCCCAGAAGAATTATTTGCTCAATATGTTGAGTATTATACAGGTTATGATATTGAAATCGAACCTGCAATATTAGAAGAAAGAATAGATGATTTCTTTGAAGAAGGGTCTGCTTCATTTGAAGAATTCCCAATGTATACTTTAAAGCTAGATAATATTCTTGCAAAGGAAGATTATGAATATTTCTATCAACAATTGAATGATATTTGTAAGAAAATTTATGATGTAACCGATAGCGAATGGCTAAAGGGTAAAATCAAAATTTGGCTAAATTTAGAATAATATGGATAATAACTATTTAGAATTAATTGATTTGATGGATTACCCAAGTGATTATAAGGTTACTCTCGCAATTGCTTGGGTACATCCTCAAAATCTTCCTAAGAAATTAATTGAACTAGGTAAATTTGATAATGGTTTCTATAAAATGCCTGATTGGTATACTAACTATACATATATTAATGGCGATAAATTAGAACCACCAGTTGCAGTACCTGTTATAGATTTTAGAGATGATTTATTTATAGATAATGTAGAAATAACTGATTTAATATTATCAAATTATCAAGGTGGTCTACCTGATGAAGCGTTTAAAGGAATGAAAAATTTAAAACGTATATGGTTACCTAAATCAATTAAATATATTCCTAAGGATTGTTTTAAAGACTGTGAATCTTTAGAAGAAATCTATTTTGAAGGAAGTAAAGAAGAATTTAAGCAAATAAAAACATATTACAAGTTGTATAGAGTAATTCATAAATTGGGACCCAAAGATGATGTAGAAGAATATTATGATTATGGGAATCTATCATTTATGAATGCAAAAGTATATTACAATCAAGTAAGAAATAAAGAATCAATTAAAGAATATTTCTTAAAGATTGGTAAAACAAATATTACAAGAATAATGAAAGATTATTAACATTGAATGTTAATTTGCTGATTATAAGATTGAAAGGAAGAGAAAAATGGCAAAAACAAAGAGCGAAAAAAAGATAGTTTATGTACATTCACATATAAAATCAAATGGAACAAAGTAAAAGCTCATTATAAGAGCACACCTAATAAGAAATAAGGATGGTGATAATATGAAGTTCGAGTTAATAGATAGTTTAATTATCGTAGAAATTGAATCTAGAAATTATATAGTAGATACTGGCTCTAATTTATCATTTAGTTTAGGCAATAATGACATAGATTTATCAATAAATGATATGAACTATCATTTAAAACCAAATTTAGCATCTAATATTGTAAAAGATGCTTTGAATCATTTGATTCCTGGCAAATATATTGATGGAGTAATAGGTACTGATCTCATCTGTGAAACGAGCTTGACTATAGATTATTTGAATCAAGAAATCTATTTCGAAGTGGTCGAATGTAGTTATGACATCGAAAAATATTATATTCCGTTTGAAACAAAGATGGGATATATCTTTACTAATATGTATCTATACTCAAACAATCTCTCATTGTTAATAGATTCAGGTGCGAAGATTGGTTATGTAAAATCAAAATATTTAGATTTAAGTAAACCAGTAGGAGAGCTTGATGATTACTCACCTGAAATTGGCGAGATAAAAGGTAATACATATAGGTTCTATGATTCGTTGCATCAGGAGAATGTATTAGTTGGTAAGTTGCCAAGACAATATGAATTTATTTGTGATGGAATTATTCCATTATATGAATTTGTAAGACCTGGTTATTGCGTATTTGATTTTAAAAATAAGCTATTTGGTTTTACGAGAAGATTTCTATAATTAATAAGAATATTCAAGCACTTATAAGTGTCTAGGAGCTTTTGAAACATCATTTTGGCTCTATTTGTTTACACTTTATACCTTTCTGGCTATTGTGGCTCCTAGGTAGCTATAAGTGCTTGGATAAATAATGGTTAGCTCTAATCCTTAATGGAGCGAGAAAAGGAGAAAATAATTATGAAGAAATTAAATGTTTATGTTAAAGATAAGAATACTATAGTTTTAAATGAAGATGCAGCTAAAGGTGATTATATTGATCTTACAGAACTTGCAACAGTTGATACAACAGCAATTGAAGCATCTATAGCTCAAGCTACAGATAAGGTCTATGCCCAAAAGCTTGAAGTATTCAAAAAGAGTTTAATGGCTGAAGCTAAACTAGATAAAGAAGAAGCATTAGCTAAATTATTATCTAGAATTCAAGAATTAGAAGCAACAATTTCTAAAAATAAAGAATTAAATGATGCTGCATTAAAATCAAAAGAAAAGGAAAAAGTAGATGCTATTAATCTTAAAGCTAATGAGATTGAAAAGAAATATTTAGATCAAATCAATGATTTAAATAATAAGCTTTCAACATTTGAAGCAAATCAAAAATCATTAGTAACTTCAATTAATGCTAAGAATCAGGAAGAATTAAATAATTTAAAGAATAAATATTCTAATGAATTATTAAATGAAACAAAGAAATATGAAGCATCTCAAAATGAATTTAATATTTTAAAGGCTAAATATGATGTTGATATTAAGAATAAAGAATTAGAATTAAATTCTAAATATCAAAATCAGATAACTGAATTAAAGAAAGATAATGAGCTTATGAAAATCAATAATCAAACTAATATTGATAAGCTAAATATTGAACATCAAAAAGCTATTGAAGAAACTAAACATCAATATGATGATAAGATTAGAACATTAAATGACACTGTACTAGGTCTTCAAAGACAAAGAAATAGTCTAACATCTAAACTTATTGGTGAAGACTTAGAGGAATGGTGCTCAAAAGAAGCATTATCTTATATGCAAACAGGACTATTAAACTGCACATGGACAAAAGATAATGTTGTAGTAAAAGACCCAGGTGATGCAAAAGGAACAAAGGGTGATTTCATTTTCAATATTTATGCAACTGAAGAACATAATGAAGATGAATTACTTGCCAATATGCTACTTGAAATGAAAAGCGAATCAACAACTGGAAAAACAAAAAATAGTGACCATTATAAGAAACTAGATGAAGATAGAAATAAAAAGCACTGTAAATATGCAGTATTAGTGTCTGATCTTGAAAGAGAAAACAATAATGACCTACCAATGTTTAGAGTACCAGGATATAAAGACATTTATGTAGTAAGGCCAGAATACATGATGACATTTATTAATATTATGGCATCTATTACTGTTAAATTTGTTGATTTAGTCTTAAATAAGGCTAAAGAAGAATTAACATTAAAAACTAAAAAAGAAATATTAGCTGAATTTGATTCAATTAAGGAATCTTATTTAAATAAAGAATTAGATTCATTATCTAAAGATATTGACGATATTGAAAAAGCAACTAATACTATTATTACATCAGCTAATAAAATAAATTCTAAGATTGAAGATATTAGAAATGGTTATATTCAAAAGATTGTACGTAAATTGGAAATATATTCAGGTAAATTAAATAAGCTAACTAAACGTATTGAAGAATAAGAAAAAGGCTTTAGGGGTATGATTTCTTCATATCCCTAAAGAATTATAAATACGAGGAGAAGAATAATATGAAATATCTTATGAGAACTAAAAAAGCATTTACTAAAAAAGCAATAAAAAGAATATTTAATTATGATGTTTTCTATCATGGTAATTCAAAATTTATCGCAATAATTCATGTGCCATTTGAATCTGATTTTGTAAAAAAGAATATTGAGGCAGTCAATAAACTGTTAAATGATCCTATTTTTAATTTAATTGAAAATGATTTTAATAAAATATATGAATATCCAATTTTAAATTATATTGATTATTACAATACAACCATTAATTATAAAATTAAAACAATTGATGGAAAACCAGTGAGAGAGGCTGTTATTAATGATGAATTGAAAGAAGTTGTTAATGAATATGCAATAACAGTTGGACCAATGGACTATGATACTGGAAAAAATAATATAGTTTTAACTGAACCATATCTGGATGAAGAAGCAGAGCTATGGGACTTCGAATCAATTCATTCATTAATTCCCAATATAGTAGATACTTTAATAAAAGAAGGCTATGCCATAGTTGAAGAAACGAAAGGAGATGAATCAAATGAGTAAGCTTTATAAATATAGAGTTGAATTTGAAATGCATTTCAAAAGATATGCAGAAACTGTTGAATGTGTTACAGCTCAACAAGCTAGACAATTAATTCAGGCAAGATATCCTGAAGCAAATATTAAATCAGTTACTGAAATAAAGTAATTAAATTGAAAAATGAAAGAAGGTGACTTACATGTCTAAAGTATATTTAACAAAATCAAAATATGTAGATTATATGGAATGTAATAATAGAGGTTGGTTAGATATGAATAGAAAATCTGAAAAGATTGAAGAGGATTTATCTGAAAATGTATATGTCCAAGGTGGTATTGAGGCTGGTATATTAGCTAGAAATTTATTTGGTCCATTCACATTGATTGATTGTAATAATGGTGAATCAATAGACGATTTAGTTAATAGAACACGTGATGCAATTAATAACGATTATAATGTTATTTGTGAAGCTACATTTAAATATAATAATAATATTTGTCAGGTTGATATTTTAGTTAAAAATGATGAGGATACATATTCAATCTATGAAGTAAAAGGAACTACTAATCCATATGCTGATTCTAGAAGAACTAAATTAGATTCAAAATATATTAATGATATTTCATATCAGTATTATGTTTTAACTAAATCTGGAATTAATGTTTCAAATTGTTATATCGTATATTTAAATAATACTTATGTTTATAATGGAATTTATAATCTAGAGCATTTATATGAAATTGATGAGGTTACAAATTTAATATTAGAAGAATATCCAAATGTAGAATCTAATATCAATTTAATATTAGAATGTATGAATCAATTAGAAGAACCAAATATTACATTTACATCTAAGACATGTAAGGAATGCCCTTATAACAAGCATTGTTATAAATTGAAAGAAGTACCTGAAGAAAAAAGTGTACTTGGTTTATACAATGATAGAAAGAAATATGATTATCTAAATATGGATATTAAATCGTTTGAAGATTTAGTGAATAATAAGATTAAATTATCAGTATTCAATGAAAGAATGGTTGATTTTAGATTGAACAATAAAGAACCGTTTATTAATAAAATTGAACTTAAGTATTTCTTAAATCAATTTAAATATCCACTATATTTCTTCGATTTTGAAACATATCAATGTGCAATACCAAAAATTGAAGGAAGTAGACCATATCAGCAAATACCATTCCAATATAGCTTACATATAATGTATGAGGATGGAAGATTAGAGCATAAAGAATATCTAGCATCTAATTATGATGAACCAAGACTCGATTTAATTAATCAAATGTTAAATGATTTAGGGGATAGCGGCACAATTATTGCATATAATGATTCATTTGAAAAATCTAGAATATCTGAGCTTGCTAGAGACTTTGAACAATATTATGAGCCTCTTATGAATTTATTAGATAGATTTATGGATTTAGAGGATGTATTCAAATATGGTTATTATTATCAAAAAGAAATATCAAGAACATCAATAAAAGATGTGTTACCTTCATTATTCCCAAGCGATCCTAGCTTAGATTACCATAATTTAGAAGATGTTCATAAGGGTGATGAAGCAAGTAAGGCTTTCTTAATGTTGCCATCATTAAATGAAGATAATAGAAATAGGCTACGAGAATCATTGCTAAAGTATTGCTGCCTTGATACATTTGCGATGGTAAAGATATATCAATTTTTATTTGATGTATTAAAATAAAACAAGGGACTTGAAATATTGTCCATAGCTATAAGGATATGAGGTGAAAAAATGATTACTGTAATAGGAATTTCATCATCAGCTGCAAAGGCAGTAACAAAATTAGATAAAAATAAATATCAATTATTATTACTATTTGGAGATTATATTGAACCACGTTATTATAAAGAGTATTCAACACACATAATTGGAAGAAAAACTTTAGGCTGTAAAGGCACAGGAGGTGATATGGAACTTGGAAAGAAGGCAATGGAAGAGTCATTGAATGACGTATTATCTTTGATAAAAGGTGAAGAGGTTGTTGTAGTTTGCTATTCTGGTGGTGGTATGGCAGGAGGAATAACAACACTAGTAGAATCTTTATTGAAACAGAATAAAAAGGTATCAGTTATAACATCAATTCCTTCTAAAATTGAAGGACCTAATAGATTAGACAAATCAAAAATTATTATTGATGATTTAAATTCATTAAGTGCTGATATAAATACCATTGTTTATGATAATGTGCTTGAAAATGCAATTGAAAAATATGGAAAAGAAAAAATCACTTTATTGCAATTCTTTAAAATATGTGATGAGATTGCTTACAATAAAATATTAGAAATAATAGAAAATGATTAATAATTTCAAAAAAATATGAAAGGATGATGTTATGGACTCAAAATTATTATATGAAGTATGGAAAGAAGATAAATATACAGAAAATATTGCAAATTTATTTATTAAACCTGAAGATAGCAATATGTTTCATTCAAAAAAAGTTTATATTAGTGAAATCAAGATCTTACCTAAAAATATAATTATACGTTTAAAAAACGATTCCTTAAACTTTATACTGGAATGCCCAGATTATTTACCATTATTAAATGTCAATGAATTTAAATGTGGTTTTTATAATATAAATATTTACAATGAAAAAGATCAATTGAAAATAGAATTAAAACAAGAAGAGAAAATAACTACTTTAATTTATTGCTTGAATGCAAGAATTAAAGATGAAATTTGTGATTGTACAACATTTTTGTAGAAAGGAGAATGTAGAATATGAAATGGATTATTAAGTTTTATCACACTGAATCTATGTATAAGGCTGGTATTGTTTCATTTACTCAAACAAGAACAGGCTCTAGAGAAGCAGTATATATGGAAGCTAAAAATTTAGCAAAAGCACGTGGTGATTATACATTTGAAATTGAACAGGCTTAAATGGATGGTGAGTTAATGAAAATATTATTATTATCAAGTAACGAAAACATGTGTGATTCATGGAGAAGATATTTTCAAGGTGTTGAAGATATAGAAATTTTATGTGAAGATTTGACAGCCTTTAAAAATATATATGAATATGACTGTATTGCTACACCAGCAAATTCATATGGACTTATGGATGGTGGCTTTGATTTAGCAGTAACTGATGTATTTGGAGTAGGGTTAATGAAAAGAGTTCAAAAATATATAATAGATAATTATCATGGTGAACAACCTGTTGCCACAAGTTTTATCATAGATATTAATGAAAATCAAAAATTAATTCATACGCCAACTATGAGAGTTCCACAAAAAATTAAAGATCCCTATGTTATTTATCAATGTATGAGAACCACACTATTATGTGCATTAAATAATAATGTTAATAAAATAATTATTCCTGCATTTGGTGGAGAATGTGGCTTCATAGATTACGATATAATAGCGAGAATGATGAAGGCAGCATATGTTCAAATTAATTCAAATCGCAATAGAATAAATTGGGATTTGGTAGATAGTTGGAATACTATGTTGAATGAATTTACTGGAGTAGATAAAGGATAGTAAAAAATAAGTCTTTTGAGAAAAAAAGTGAATTAAAGTATAAATATACTTAGATAATATGTTTTTTTGAGAAAATTCGGTATATATCCCGTTGAGATTTATCCCGAATAAAAATAAAATTAATGTGGTGATTACGTATGAATATTAATGAAAAATTCGGCAAAATAATTAGACAATTACGTGAGTCTAAAGGAATTAGTCAAGAAAAATTTGCAAATATGATTAATATGGACCGATCTTATTATGCAACAATTGAAGCCGGAAAACATAATATAACTCTATCAAAAATCGATGATATAGCAAAAGGCTTGGATATTTCTATATATGAAATAACAAAGATGATGGAGCAATTATAGAGGTGTTTATAATGAAAAAAGTTAAAGTTACTTTAAGAGATGGACTTGTTGTAGAAGGCGATAAGTTTGATGAAAATGATTATATTAAATTAAAAGAAATTTTTAAAGATTGGCAAGCAATTAATTCGGAATTAAAACCATTAGGTGGAAGAGGATTAAATGTTCCTGATGTTTTTAGTGAAGCTTTATTTTGTATATTTTTTAACTCTATAAGAACAAATGGAACAGCATATTCATATGATTGTGTTTCTTTAGATACTAAAGCTGGTATTCAAGTTAAGTCTGCGTCTATCCCAAATGATTGTACTTCATTTGGCCCAGCATCTACATGGGACGAATTATATTATGTTGATTTTGCTCCTAATGGAGTTGTTGATGGTAAGGTTGATTTTTATAAAATAGATGTAGATTTTAGTGGGTTGATTTTGAATGCGAAAAAAGGTGAAACTTTTCATGACCAGCAATCTCAAGGACGACGCCCAAGATTTTCGATAAAGAATCAATTGATTAAGGCATATAATATCAAACCATGTCTTTCTATTGACTTGATGGAGGACTAGCATGAAATATGTAATTACTAAGGAAGATGCCATAAAAAGAGTTTACTTTATAATTAATATGGCTCAAAATCTTAGAAAGAAGAATAAAAATACAATGAGTAGCTCGTTAACTTCAAAAAGTGATTCTATGGGAGGAATTTTTGACAGATATATTAATTCTCTGGCTGAAGATGTTATTTTCGAAAATCTTATATTTCCTGAAATTCGAAGTGACAAAAAACTGACAACGATTAAAGATTATTATATATATGATCCTAAAACTGGTGTTGGAATTGCACCAGATGTATTTGGACTTGAAGTTGATGGTGTGAAGATTCCTTTTGTAAAATTGGAAGATAAATGGACAGCTATAGATGGAATGCCACAAATAGAGGTTAAAACATTTAAAAGCAAAGATCAAATGATCTCTTTAAGGAACCAAGATTATGAAAAAGATTATTTGATTATGACTGATTTGAATTTGAGAATTGATTATTTGGTTCCATTTCTTGATAAAAGTTTATTTGTTGATTCTATTGCTAATGATATGCAAATGGAGGATAATCTTTTTATTGATAATAATAAAAAAGGATGCAAAAAAGTTAGCAAGATAATACCAATTGATTTTTCCGAGAGTGATTTAGCAGAAATTGAAGTGTTATCAATAACAAATGGTTCTGTTTTTATGAGAGAAGCAAATGATTGTGGACCTGGAATTGGACCTCGAAGAATGAAAAGCTTTAAAAAAAGGAGAGGTAATATAAAAGAATCTCTAGGTGAAAGATTAAATAAGTATGCACAAAAGAGCCCTAGAATCGAGGAGTTGTTTGAATTTAAGAAGAATTGGTATAAAAAAACTAACGTTAATCCAAAAGATACATTATGTTTAGATTTTAGTGCCAATAAAATTAATAAAATTGAAATTGTTGAGATTACTAAATCATCAATTGTTTTAATGGCTTTAGCTAATGGATGCGAATTTAATGGCAACCCTATGATAAAAGGTAAACAATATGTTGTTAAATTTGATACATTATCTAGAAAAGGTAAGACTAAAAATGAACATTTTATGCAAAAAGAATGTGCTAAATACCTAACGAGTCACAAAGAGGAATTGATGAAAAAATTGACAGATATTATAAAATGATTGTTGAATATATCCCACAAAAATGGTATAATTCAATCATCCATTGTATGAAGTGAGGGATTAAGATGAAATATACTGTTGCAAGTTTATTTGCTGGAATTGGTGGCATTTGTAGAGGTATTGCATCTGCTACAAACGGCGAAGATGGCTATGAATTAATATGGGCAAATGAAATTGATGAATATGCCTGTGAAACATATAGAACAAATTTTAAACATACATTATTACAAGGCGATATTAATTCAATATTGAATCCTAATAGTGTAGAAACAAATAAACTTAGAGAAATTGCTTCTTCTAATAAAATTGATATTTTAAATGGTGGTTTTCCATGTCAAGCTTTTAGTATAGCTGGTTATCAAAAAGGTTTTGAAGATGATAGAGGAAACTTGTTTTGGGCTATAATTAATACAGTAAGAATGTTGGAATCAAGTTTTGAAAAACCAAGAATCTTATTTTTGGAAAATGTTAAGAATTTAAAAGCACACGATAATGGTAATACATATAGAGTTATAAAAACTGAAATAGAAAAAATTGGTTATATAGTAAAAGAAGCTGTTTTGAATACAATGTATTTTAGTGAATTACCACAAAATAGAGAAAGAATATATATTATTTGTTTTAGAGATAAAGTAGATGCAGATAAATTTACTATGTTTGATAATCTTGATAAGTTTAAATTGAGCTTCACTAAAAAGGAAAGAGAAGAACAAATAAAATCAATTATAGATTATTCTACTAAAGCTCCTGATAAATATTATTATACTAAAGAAAAATACCCACATTATTTCATTACAGAAGATGAGTATAATAATATTCCTTTAGAAAAAAGAGGAGAACATAGAATTAATCTTGATGAATCAATTACTGAAATGTATCAGTTTTATCAATTGAGACGTGGCATGTATGTTAGAAAAAATCAAAACAATGTTTGCCCAACATTAACTGCAAATATGGGAACAGGTGGTCATAATGTTCCTTTAATAAAGGATAATTATGGCATTAGAAAACTAACTCCTGCAGAAACATTACGTCTTCAAGGTTTTCCTGTAGGAAATGGTTTTGAAATGCCTACTGTTTATAAAGGCAAAAAATATTCTGATTCTTATTTGTATAAGCAAGCTGGAAATGCTGTTTCTGTTCCGGTTATTAAATTGATTGCTACAGAAATATTAAAAGTTTTATCCGATACAGATAGCAAAAAATAATATAAATTGCTGTTAGATTAAAGACTAACAGCTTATTTTTTGGAGAGTGATAAAAGTGAAACTCGAAGTAACACAAAATATAATAGAATATCTAAAAACAAGAGACAAAGTATTTGAAATGCTTTTTAATAGATATGGATTAATATCTATAGAACTTGATAAAAATCTTTTTGAAGCAGTAGTAATGAATATTGTTGGACAGATGTTATCAAAAAAAGTTGCAGACAAAATGTTTGATAGGCTACTAGCACTATGCGATGGAAATTTATCTCCAGATTATTTAAAAAGTATTACTAGAGATGAAATTAGATCATGTGGTATTTCATTTTCTAAAGCTGATTATATTATAGAGTTTGCAAATAAGTACTATAATGGCAAATATGATTTCTCATTATTAGATAGTCTTAATGATTTAGAAACAATAAAGTGGTTAAGGCAAATAAAAGGTGTTGGAAATTGGACTGCAGAAATGTTGGCTTTATTTGCCTTGGGTAAACAAAATATTTTTAGTTATGATGATGTTGCGTTAAGAAATGGTATTATGACTTCAAAAGGTTTTAAGACTTTAAGTAAAAAAAGATTCGAGTCATTACGAAAAAAGTATTCGCCATATTGTTCTTTTGCTTCGCTATACTTTTATAGATTTAACGATGATAAGGAGATTTGAAAATGCATAGTAGTGAAAAAATAATGTTAACAAATATGTGTATGATATATGATATGGATGGAAATGTTTTGGTTCAAAACAGAAAAAAGAGTTGGTTAGGTTACGCTTTTCCTGGTGGTCATGTTGAATTAGGGGAACTTATTATAGATTCTACAATTAGAGAAGTAAAAGAAGAAACTGGTTTGGATATTTCTAATCTAGAATTGTGCGGTATAAAACAATGGTTTAAGTCAGAAGAAGGTAGAAATATTTGTTTCCTATATAAGACTTGTACCTTTAGTGGTGAATTAATATCAACTGACGAAGGAGAAAATAAATGGATAAAGCTTTCTGATATCAAAAGTTTAAATTTAGCTCATACATTTGATTCGATGCTTGATATCTTTTTAGATAAAAGCTTGTCTGAATTATATTTACAAAGATCTAATAATGAATTAAGGATAATTGAAAAGTAATGTTTGGTTTAAAAATGAAAAAAGAGTATATAGATGATATTTTGTCTGGTAGAAGAAAAACGGATGTAAGATCCTATAATACTCCTGTCAATGAAGAAATAGCATTAATTAATTCTAAAAATGGAAAGGTGTATGGATATGCAAAAATAATAGGTAGTAGATTTATTTCATATAAAGAATACGTTCTATGGCATGTGAATGATTATTTTACTATAGAAAAAGCTTTGAATTATTATAAATTAACATGTAATAAAAAAGGTTTATTCATGTATTATGAATATTTATTTGAGGATGTTAAAGTTATAGAAAAACCTTTTAAACCTATTGTTATTTTAAAACATTTTTCATGGGTTAAAATAGATGATAACTAGTTCTTATTACAAAATAATAATTGCAATATTAAAATAGAAATTAAGCCTATAGCTTATGTAGCTAACCCTACATTTGCTGTAGGTTTTTTTCTTTATATCTGTAAATATATGTAATTCGGCTTCAAACGGAATTCTGTCGTAAAAAGCATATTTTATTATAAAAGTTGTGAGGAGAAAACGAAATCCTGTAAATTTTCCCGACTCACGCAAAATTGCCCCAAGTATTATAAAAATGTAAAAAAAATTTTTCATTTTGCAAGAATCTGCCATTTTATCTACAAATGGTTCCACTCCCCTTTGCAATAATATTAGTGGGAAGATGAAATGTTGTGCTAAATTAATTGTTTCATGGCAGCTAGGGTCATCGTTATATTACAAAGCATATTTTATTATAAAATTTGTGAGGAGAAAACGAAATCCCGGTAATTTTCCGGTTCTACGGAAAATTGCCCCTAGTATTATAATGTTGTGCAAGGATTTTGCTATAACTCAAAAACCATCCCGGCTATGCGACAAAGCCCCAAGTATTATAATATTGTGCAAAGATTTTACTTCAAGTCAAAAAACGTCCCGACTATACGAATTTTTGAATTGTAGAATTAAATTGTAATTAAACTGGCTGATCAACAATAGGACGCTATTGAATCAGTAAGAAGAGTAATACCACTAGTGATATTATAAACGCCAGTTCCAATAGCTAAACTAGATGCGTCTACAAAAAGGCGTAAGTCCATGAATACCAAAGCAGCTGCTGGTATTCTGGCGAAGCCTTTTGAAGCATAGCATAGCTATGCAAGGCGCAAATCACTGGGGCTATACTAATAGCCCCGTGATTAAAGATATAAATATAATACTAATCGGATAAGGAGAAATAAAATGAGTAACAAAAATGTAATAATTGATTATTTAAGTGCCACTGCAGGAATGGTATATGAAGGAAATGATTGCTGCGAAAGAACATGTGTATTTGAATATGTAGAAATATTTAGAAAGTTTTTTAAATTAGAACATTATCAAATAGAAGAATGTAGATATGGAATAAATAATTTTAAATATCAATATATATTATCTAATTATATAATCTTAAGATTTGCAGGACCATCTAATGAATTTATGCAACAAACATGGCAAATAGAATTAAAAGGAGAAGGTTGTAGAGAATTTGAAAGATTAAGACCAGATATAACTTGGTGTGATTTCTTAAATTTCTTATTAGGATTCAATGTTAATTTTAAAAGATTTGATTTAACAATTGATGATTTTGAAGGTAAACAAATTAAATTATCTCATATCTTTGAAAAAACTAAGAAAAGACAATATACATCAGTATTTAAATCTAAGCCTACATATCATGGAATATTAGAAGATGGATTAACAATTGATTTCGGTTCAAGAACATCAATGACTGAGTTATGTATCTACGATAAGAAAAAACAACAGGAATACTTAGGTAAGCCTGTTGAACATGATTATTGGGTAAGATATGAATTAAGATTTAGACAAAATAAAGCTGATGCTATAGTAATGGATTTATTAATGAATTATGAAAATAAGGATGTTCCAATATATGGTTTAAATCTACAAGAATATGCTACTAAAGCATTATATGCAACTATAGATTTTAAAGAAGATAATAATTATGATGTGCATGACCAATCTAAAGTTCCAACTGACCCTCAATGGAAAGCATTTGTTGGCGACATAGAAAGAGGTAAGCTTCCATCACCTGATTTAAAAAAATCAACATATGAAAGTGCATATCGCTATATAATGCCTAAAGCCAAAAATATATTATTAACATGGTTGGTCCAATGTAATTATGATAAGAACCTCTTCCTATTAAGAATTATCACTGAACTTGAAAGACTAGTGTTGGATTTATCAATTAAGCAGTCACAAAGGATAAATCAATATTTATCAGAAACTATGTTAGACTTTAAACCATTAACAAATGAAGATTTTGATATTATGAGGAAAAAGCTTTATGAAATAGATGAGGATTTATCATTACCGTTCTAATAAAAAAAGAAGAACCATATGATTCTTCTAATTAATCTTAAGTAAAGTTTTAATAGCTTCTTGCATTTCAGGGTTAGCTTTATATGCTTCAAGTAGTCTTAATTCATCAGATGATATATTTGATTTGAATCCAAATAAATCATTAGGTGTAATCTTAAGTAATCTACAGATATCAGCATAATATTTTGGACTTGGAATAGTCTTATCATCAAGCTGTAACCATAATGTAACTGCAGCTTTAGAAATACCAAGCTCTCTAGCTAATTCAGCACGTGAAATAACTTGATCAGTATCTATACGTTTTATTAACATTTCTTTAATAGTAATAATATACTGTTCCATTTGATTCACCTGCAATAATTATAAACTAAATTCTCTATAAAGTTAAGTAATACTTGACAATTTGAATTGACAATTAAGAATTACTAAACTATAATTAAAATATAGTTAAGCAGTACTTAACCAAAGGAGAAAATTATGACAACAAAACTAGAAGAATTAAAGAATAACTTATTTGAATATTTAGAATTAGAACCCATTGAAATCAAATACGAAGATTTAGGTAATGAAGATTCTAGATTCTATACTCATGATTTATATATTTCTATTAATGAAAAATATAAAGATAATGAATTAGAAATAATGAAATGCTTAATACATGAAATAAGACATTACTTCCAATTAGTAGTTGTAATATGTGAAGAAGTTTTTAACCCACAATACAAATATTGGAAGAAAGAATTAAAATTGAATATTAAATTAAAGCCAGAGGATGCTTTATGTCAATATATAGAAATTGATGCTTATGCATTTACTAAATATATATTAAAAGAATGGTATGGTATTGATTATCATCATTACGATGAAGATTATGATAATTTATTAGACCAATTCATTAAAAGATATTATTAAACATTCATCTGGCTTAGAAAGGAGCCAAAATTGAATGATTTAGAAAGAATAGCTATGTCATTAGTTGAAGATATAATTAAATATCAAAAAATGGGTGGAGATATGAATAACCTAACACCTAGAAATGTATATAACTTAATTAATGGCATACCACCCAAAGATGACCTATCTAAATTAAATGAAATAGAAAATGAATTATTAAATGCATCTAGTGATGAACTTGAGATTCATCATATTCAAATTAAAAATTTAATAGATGATAATACATATAAATTATTATATAGAATCATTTCATGTCCTAATAAAGAATTTAATCAATTAAATAATAATGAAAAAATTAATTTATTAAAAGAAGGATATAAGAAATGTATATTAAAAAATATTCCATTAGAAACACCAGTTATAACAAAATCAAATAATAATATTCAAGCAACAAAACAATTATAGGAAGGAGGTGTCATCACTATGGAAATAGAAGTTAATAACAATAAAGCAGTCATTTATGCTAGATATTCATCAGATAAACAAAATGAACAATCAATAGAAGGTCAAATAAGAGTAATTAATGATTATGCAACTAGGAATAATATTCCAATTATAGATTCATATATTGATAGAGCTATAACAGGCCGTAGTGATGATAGACCAGAATTCCAAAGAATGATTGCTGAAGCTAAGAATAGAGGATTTGGTTATGTATTAGTTTATAAATTCGATAGATTCTCACGTGATAGATTAAATTCATTAGTATATAAAAGAGAATTAAAGAAGAATGGTGTTAAGGTAATATCAGTAACTGAATTTATATCAGATGATCCACAAGGTATATTATTTGAATCTATTATTGATGGATATTCTGAATATTATTCAGCCGAGCTTGCTCAAAAAGTAAGGAGAGGTAATAGAGAATCAAGATTAAAAGGACAATTTACAGGAGGACCAGTACTATATGGATATAGAATAGAAAATAAGAAATATGTTATTAATGAAGAAGATGCTGTTATTGTTAAAAGAATATTTAATGAAGTTTTACAAAAAAGAACCCAACAAGCAATATGTGATGATTTAAATAATGAAGGAATTAAACATAGTGGAAGACCATTTATGCCATCGTTTATTGCTAAAGTAATAAATAATGAAAGATATATTGGTAAAGTAACAGTAAATGGTGAATTATTTACTAATATTGTTCCACCAATAATAGATGAGGAGACATTTAAATTGGCAAATTTAAAATCAGAAGAAAAGAAAAAGAATAGAGGACATTATACTACTGACACTAATTATTTATTAGCTGGTTTAACATATTGTGGTAAATGTGGAAGAAAATTTGTAGGTGAAAAAGGATATAATCATCTGCACGTACCACATTATTATTACAAATGTATAACTAGAAAAAAGAGATTAGGAGATTGTGATTCTCGCAGCATCCAAAAAGATAAATTAGAAAATAAAGTAGTAGATTGCATTAAAGAAGCAATTCTACAAAGTGATTATGTAGAACAAATAGCTGATATAATGGTTAAAGCTTATAATGCAAATTTAGAAGAAGACCCAATGGTTCAAATAAATGAAAAAGCTATAGCTAAAAATAAAAAAGAAATAGAAAATATCATGAATGCTATCATGGCTGGAATCTGTAATGAAACTGTAAAAGAAACATTAACAAGATTAGAACATGAAAAAGAGCTTTTAGAAATAGAAAAATTAAAGCTTGCAGCTAAGAGTAAAAAGAAATTTGGTATACAAGAAGTAAGAAGTTTTATTGGAAACTTCGATTCATTAGATGATGATTCTATTGAACAAAAAGAAATGCTAATTAAGAAATTCGTAAGAAGAGTAGATGTATATGATGATAGAATAGCAATATCTTTATATTCAATAGATGATCATTCAGTATTTGATTTATTCTTTAATAATAACAATAACAACAATAATAATTCTAATAACAATGAAGAAGGTGGAGGAACACCAGGTTCTGGTGTAAATGATATTATTCCTACAGTTAAAGGGATGATTAGTCGCACATCAAACCCTAAAGTTCACCATCTTAATAATTTAAGTCTCAGTTGATTCTGGGACTTTTTTTAATTCTTAAAAAATTCGATTAAAATGCTACTCGATACCAAAAATACTCGCATTTTTATATTGGCTTTTTTAATATTTTGTTTTATAATATTATTGAAGGGATTGATAATATGTATATAAAAAGAGAAATTGAAGATTATATTAGAAAAGCATCAGCTTCTTTCCAAGCAATTGTTATATATGGGCCTAGACAAGTTGGAAAGTCTACAACTGTTGATATGATTTTTGGTGATAAGTTCAAATCGGTCACATTAGATGATACAAATGAAAGAGAACTTGCTTTATCTAATCCTAAAGGTTTTCTAGAGGTTCATCCATGGCCTATAATTATTGATGAAGTTCAAAAAGCGCCCAATCTGTTAAGTGAAATTAAAATAATTATAGATGAGCAAAGAAAAAAGTGGCTTAAAGAAAACAAAGAAAGGGAATTAATGTTTGTTTTAACTGGTTCAAATCAGTTTGAATTACAACAAGGTATTTCTGAATCATTAGCTGGTAGAGCTGCAATATTTAACATGTCGTCGATGACACAACTTGAATCTCAAAATATAACAGGAGATTTATTCAATCCGGATATTAGTGAATTACTAAAAAAAGCGAATAGCACAAAAGTTCCATACAAAACGAAATCTGAAATATTTGATTACATATTCAGAGGTGGAATGCCTGATATAGTTGTAGGTAATTCTGAAAGAGAATTATATTTTAAATCTTATTTTGATACATATATCGAAAAAGATGTTTTAAAGCTAATTGCAGCATCTAGTGAAATGCAATTTAGACGATTTATGTCATATTTGGCATTAAGAACTTCTCAACAAGTGAATTATGAAGTGTTTTCGAGAGAATTAGGAATAGATAATCAAACTGTAAAAAGATGGTTATCAATATTAGTGACATCAGGTATTATTGTATTATTAGAGCCATATATGGCAAATATCTCTAATAGAATTATAAAATCTCCAAAATTATATTTTATGGATACAGGATTTTGTGCGTACTTATGTAAATGGCCAAATGCCAGAATGCTTGAAGATTGTGCTATGTCTGGAGCTTTCTTTGAAACATTTGTTGTATCAGAGGTTTTAAAGAATTTTTATAATCATAATATAGATGCTAAAAATTATTTATTTTACTATAGAGATATAGATCAAAAAGAAATTGATTTGCTATATGTATTAAATAATGCTATTTATCCAATAGAAGTAAAAAAAGGACAGCAACCAACTAAACCAACAAAAAAATTTAATGTACTATCTAAATATGGTATGGAGATTAAACCTGGGTTGATTATCGATACTTGTGATGCAATTAGGCCAATAAATGAAAAAGCATATTCATATCCAGTATTTATGTTGGGGATTTAATTCTTAAGATGATATTATAAATAAAAACTATAATCATATGTGTTATGTATCCGAACCACTTTTAAGAAAATGGCTTAATATCGTAAAGGGGTTCGGAGTGCTGCTACGAATGGTTCACCATCTTAATATTTCATGTCTCAGAGTAATCAGAGTCTTTTTTTGTTTATATTAATTTATGCCATTTACGACAAAATTATTTACGATATATCCTTGACGTAAATAATGTCGTAAATAAAGAATTATCAAAAGAAGAAAGACTTGTTTATTAAGGCTAAAATAGAATTAACCAAAAAAGGATATTTATAAATTACCAATTATGGTAGTAATAAATATTCCTAAGGTTAATTCTTTTTTCTTTACACAGATGCTTAATTTAAAATATAGTATTTATTTATGCAATTTTTTAAAAAGAGATAAAGAATAATATTAACTAAATAAACGCAAAAGTGTTGAAATATGACATATTTGTGTTAAAATAGTTAATGAAGGTGATATATATGTTAGAATATATTCCATATTGTTTTTCTAAAAAAGATATAATTGATAATTTTAAAGATAAGACACAATTTGATAATTGGTTAAGAACAAAAATTAAAAATGGAGTTATAAAAAAAATCCATAATGGTTTATATGTAACTGTTGATTCAATGAAAAATATAAATGCTACTAAATATGAAATTGCATGTAAAATTTCTGATTCGTCTTTTTTATGCTACCACTCTGCTTTAGAATATTATGGCTTAGCTAACCAGGTTTTTAATGAATTAGTCGTTGGCAGTATAACAAGGTTTAATCAATTTGAGTTTGAAGGTATCACTTATTTTTGTAAACACACTAATAATCAATTTGAAATTAATAATTTAATTAACGAAAAAATAAAAGTAACATCTATCGAGAGAACATTAATTGATTGTATAGATGACATAGATTTAGCTGGTGGTATCGAAGAAGTATTAAATGCATTAGAAAATATAAAAAGTTTAAGTGAAAACAAATTAATGAGTGTTTTGGTTAATTATAATAAAGTAATCTTATATCAAAAAGTGGGATATATTTTTGAGCAATATAATGATTATTTAAATTTAAGTACTTCTTTTTTTGACCATTTACAAGAACATCTAACTAATCAGGTTAAGTATTTTCTAAATGATGATTATGATAATGTTGAATATAATGCTAAGTGGAAGGTAATTGCCCCAAGTAATTTAAGAAATAAATTGAGAGAAGGATTATAATATGAAGTTTTCTAAACAATATCTTAATGAATTATCATTAAAAACAAACTTTATTAAAGATAATATTGAAAAGGTACTAAGGTTAACTGAAATACTTAAGTATATTAATTATGAATCTAAATATAAAGGTAAATTTGTATTAAAAGGTGGCACTGCTATAAATTTATTGTTTTTTAATATGCCAAGATTATCAGTTGATATAGATTTGGATTTTTGTAAAAATCTTTCTAAAGAAGAAGTAGAAAAAGTAAAAACAGATTTTTCAAGTGAAATAATTAACTATATGGAAAATAATGATTATTCTTTAACCTCAAATATTAGGGAGCATTTTGCGTTAAGCTCTTTTGAATTTTCTTATATTAATAATGGTGGTAATAGAGATAATATTAAAATAGAAATAAACTATATAGATAGATGTCATATATTACCTTTTGAAAGAAAAATGATTAAATGTGAATTTATTGATGATAACTTCGAAGTTTTAACACTTAACAAAACTGAACTTTTCGCTAGTAAAATAAATGCTTTAATATCTCGATTTACACCAAGAGACTTATATGATGTAAATAAGATGATAGATTCTAATATTATTGGCAATATAGATTTATTAAGAAAATGTACGATATTTTATAATATGATTGGTGGTAATCAAGATATTATGAATTTAGATTACAATAATATCTTGAAAATTGATTATAATAAAATAAAAAGACAATTAATACCAGTATTATCTAAAAAAGATAATTTTGAATTAGAAAATGCAAAAGAGATAGTAATTGGATATTTAAAAAAACTATTCACAGTAAATGAATCAGAAAAAGAATTTATTGAACTATTTATACAAAAAATATATAAACCAGAATTGTTATTTGATAATGAAATATCTGAAAATATTATTGATCACCCTATGGCAAAATGGCGTTGCAAATGATTTTTTAAGCTTTAGGGGTTCCTCTAATGAGCCCTATGGTTCACCATCTTAATAATACAAGTCTCAGAGTAATCTGAGGCTTTTATTTTTTCTATTTATGGAAAAATTAACTTTCAGTTGTAAATGTATCACTAAATTGACGTAATAAAAAAATCTTGTTATAATAAACCAAAGAAATCTTTTTTTTAATGTTAAAATTAGTTTATTTTTAGATTAAAAATCTAGAGGTGCGGTATGGAATTTAATGAAATTATTAAAAAACTCCTATATCTTCATAACGAATTAATATTTATTTTCGATAATAAATCAAAACAAATTTTTGACGTTTATAAAGGCGATACTAAAGTATTAGAAAAGCCTTCTATTGATGAATTTATCGATGTTTTTATTGAGCACTTTAATGTTATTGATAATTTTAGATTTAAGCTTACTAAATTTTTGATAAATTTAGATCCGCCTGATAATTCATTTGAATTTTCAACAGGATATACTAAAAAAGATGGCTCACCAATGAAAATTAAATATATGGTTTTACCTTTAGAGGATGATAAATTATTATTTTCTTTATCTATAAATATCGGAGATATTAATTCAATTTACGATGACTTAACTAAATGTTATAAAAAAGAATTATTATATGAAAAAATAAATGAGTCAATTAACAATAAAAAAGAATTTGCATTAATGAAAATTGATATTGATTATTTTAAAGAATTTAATCAAAAATATGGTCATATGTTTGGTGATATGATACTTATTGAAATAGCTGGAATATTAAAAACAATTATTGCAAATAATGGATTCATTGCAAGAAGTGGTGGAGATGAATTCTTATTGCTTATTTATACATCTAACGATTATGATACAGTTCATAAATTATGCAGTGATATTAGATTTAAAATATCAAATTTAGATGGTAGTAACTGCGTTAAAAATGCTAAGTTTACTGCAACAGTTGGCTGTGCATTATATCCATTAAATGGTGATAATTCTGCTATTTTATTAAAAAAAGTAGACAGTGCTTTACTAAGAGGTAAGAATAAAGGTAAAAATTGCTTCATTATGTATACAAAAGAAAAATGTGGTGAAGTAACATTAGATGATAATAATCCAATTAAAGAAAAAAATATGGATACATATGATTCATCAATTACTAATTACAACCTTATTTATGGTATTATTGAAGTATTAAATAGAAAAAGCTATATTAAATTTAATTTTATCGATAGCCTATCACTTCTTGGAAATTATTTTATGCTTGATAGAATATCATTAATTGTATTAAACCCAGAAACAGGGAATTTTGATGATCAAATAGTATGGAATAATCCATTATATCCACCTGTTCCTTTAACATCAAAGCCTGAAAATGTTGATAATTGGCGTAAAGCATATGATACATTAAAAATGATTAAGATAAATCAAGTAAAATCAAATCCAGATTTACCAATATATGAACAATTAACTAAAGAAAAAACTTCATCTGTATTAGCTTTTGAATTAATCCATGAAGATAAGGTATATGGTCAAGTTAGATTTGATATGATTTATAAAAATCGCTTTTGGCAACCTAAAAATGTTAGTGCATTATCATTAATTTCAAAAATGTATGCAATAAAGCTAGCTGGAGAATATTTAGCTATTAAACATTATAATGAATTATATATTGATAAACTTACTGGTTTATTTAATTATTCTAAATGGCTTATAGATGTTCAGACATTTTATTTAACAAATAAGCTAAACTATTCTATTGTAGCATTTGAAATATGTGACTTCATTTCTTTAATAAGTACTATAGGCGCTAAAAAATGCGATCAGTTAATTTTAAAAATAGCTGAATGGTTAAAATTACAAGCTGATGATATTACTTGTCGTGTAAGAGGTGAGATGTTTGCTTTATTGACTAAGGATACAGATTTCGAATCAATAAAAGCTAGAGCGAAAGATTTTTATAAATTCATTACATCTACAGATTATACAAATAACCTTTCATCTATAAGAATTAATTGTGGAGTGTATATTGCTGATTCTAATGATCCTATAGAATCATCTGTTGAAAAAGCATTTTTAGCATTAAATTCATGTGAAAATAATGAATTGTTATTATATACAGATAAATTATATGATGATATAAAAGAACAAACTTCATTAGAGCTTCATATTGAAGAAGCATTAGAAAAAAATGAATTCTTATTATATATACAACCTAAGATATCTACTAAAACAGGTAAGATTGCAGGAGCAGAAGCCTTGACTCGTTGGAATTTTAATTTTGAAAAGGTATTACAGCCTTATAAATTTATTCCTTTATTTGAAAGAACAGGCTATATAACAGAACTAGATTACAATGTATTTGAAAATGTATGTATATTTTTAAGAAATGTAATTGATTCTGGTAAAAAGCCAGTTCCAATATCAGTAAATGTATCTAGATATACAGTAGATTATGATAATTATATTAATACAATTAATTCAATTAGAAATAAATATAATATACCTATTGAATTGATAGAATTAGAAATTACAGAAGGTATGTATACTGAAAATATTGATGACATAGAATTATTTGTAAATAAGCTAAGAAAAGAAGGATATTCTATATCTATTGATGATTTTGGTTCTGGTTATTCTAATTTAAATAGCATTGCAAATCTAGATTTCCAAATAATAAAATTAGATAAATCTTTATGCGATACTACAAGTAAACGTAAGGAAATGATTTTAGCAGCAATAATATCTATGGCTAAAAATAATGGTCATATTGTTGTATGTGAAGGTGTAGAAGATAAAGATATGTATGAAAAATTATCTTCATTAGGAGCTGATTTAATTCAAGGATATTATTTCGATAAGCCACTTGAAAAGGATGAATTTAGAAAAAAATATATCGATTAGCATTAAAAGCCTCAGCTTGAGGCTTTTTTTGTGAGTATATAATGGATTTATATTTGATAATATATTTATTATAATTTAAATTTAAAGTTATATGATTCATATTATTGAATATATTATTTCAATAATGATATAATAATTTTGTGTTTAAATTTATTTAATAAAATAGGTGGGAGAAATATGTCAGTAAGCGTAAAACAAATGATGGTTAGTATTCTTAATTTAAGTCAAAGAGAAAAAATATCTTTGGGAAAATCTAGTATGTTAAGAATAAAAACTTTATTAAGAAAAAGAGGTATTAATGAAGAAAAGAAGATTAATACATTTGTTGATAACTTAATTAAACTTTTTATTAGTGCTGATAATAACTGTACTAAAAGTGAATGTGATTATGTAAATGCATTAACTGGAAGACAATTATCATTAGAAGATTATACTAAAATATCAAAGGGTGGATCAGATCCTATCTTTGTTGAAAAATTTGATAAATTAATTGATTCATTAGATGCAGAGGAAAAAAATCAAATGTGTATATTTGGTTTATGTATATTAGTTTCTGATAATGTGTTAACTGATGACGAGCAAAAATTATTTATTAAAATTTTAGAATAGTATTTTGGAGAATTAAATTATGAAATGGGTAACAATGTGGGGTAATGCCCAATCTACTGTTTTACCAATGCCTGCAACATACGCAAAGGATTTAACATTAAGATATCCTATCTTAGTACCATTTAGTGGAAATAAAATAAAAATTACATTAGATAATTATTGTGTTAATGAAGATGTAAAAATTGACTTAGTTACAGTAAGCATTGGAAACAAATTATCAGATGAACAAATAAAAAATGTTAATTATTTAACATTTAATAGTAAAAAAGAAGCTATTATTAAAGCTCATAGCTATATAGAATCTGATCCTTTAGATATAGATTTAAAATCTAATGATTATTTAATAATATCAATGTATATAAAGGATTATACAAATCTTACAGGTGGAGTAGATATTATAGGACCATTATCAAAGGGGTATTTTGCTTACGGAAATCAGGTATTAAATAATAAGCTTGATATAAATACTTCAAAATCTACCTCATGGGTATATTTTTTATCTAATATCGATATTTATACTGATGATAATAATAAATCTGTTATTTGTTATGGCGATTCTATAACGAGTCAAGATTGGCCTGATTATATGATGCTATCATTAAGAGAAAATGGCATAAAAAATATTGCAGTTGTAAGAAAAGCAGTATCTGGAACTAGAATTTTAAGACAATATGAGTGTATTACATACCAATCATATGGTCTAAAAGGCTCTAATAGATTTATGCATGAGGTATCATCAGTTAAAGGGGCTGATACGGTAATTGTACAGCATGGTATTAATGATATAATCCACCCAGTAGGAGAAGATGTTAATATCTTTAGACCTATGAGTGATCTTCCAACTAAAGATGAATTAATTGAAGGTATTAACTACTATAAGAATTTAGCATCTAAATTAAATTTGAATTTTATTGTAGGTACATTACTTCCAATATATAATTGGAGAACCTATGCACCATTTAGAGAAGAATTAAAAAATAATTTTAATAATTCATTAAGAACTAATTATAATTATATAGATTTTGAAAAAGAAGTTGGAACATATATAGATAATGTATGGAAATTTAAAGACGGATGTGACTCAGGAGATCATCTACATCCATCAAAGAATGCATATAAGCTAATGGGCCAATTAGCTGCTAAAAAGATAATGGAAAAGTAGAAAAAATTATGAAAAATAATGATTCTTTAAGAAAAAGAATAATTTATGAATTAATATCATTATTTATTACAGGTTTAGTTATTGTTTTATTTTTTCTTGATCATAATCCTTGGGATGCTTATAAAATTATATTTTGTGTTGTTATTTCAATATTAATGTCATTTATTATTCCATCATATAGATTTTTATATTTCTATTTACAAAATGCTACATTTTTAGATGGATTTAGGCTTGGAATGTTTTTGGGAATATTTGGTTTAATTACAGTTCCATTAGTTGGATCACCATATTTTGGTATTAGATATTTATTTAATTTTTGAGCCTTGGCTTTGCTAGGGCTTTTTATCATTATTTTATATTAATTTTATCTTATTTCTATTGACAAAAAATATATCTTATTATAAAATCACTATTGTCAATTTCATATGGAGGTTTAGCTCAGTTGGGAGAGCATTTGCCTTACAAGCAAAGGGTCAGCGGTTCGAGCCCGTTAACCTCCACCATTTAGTGCCGACTTAGCTCAATTGGTAGAGCAACTGACTTGTAATCAGTAGGTTGTGGGTTCGATTCCTATAGTCGGCACCATTTTTGTAATTAAAGCCTTTGGGCTTTTTTTCTTTTTTTATATTTTTTATATTAAATGTTAATATAAAATATGCTAAAATAATCACGAGGGGCGTGATTATTATGCGTAAGACAAAAATTATATGTACATTAGGTCCTGCATGTGACGATGATAAATTATTAAAAGAAATGATTAAGAATGGTCTAGATTGTGCAAGACTAAACTTTTCTCATGGTACTCATGAAGAGCAAAAAGTAAGAATGGATAGAGTTAAGAGAGTTAGAGAAGAATTAGGAGTACCACTTCCAATATTACTTGATACAAAAGGACCTGAAATCCGTGTTAGAACATTTAAAGATGGAAAAGTAGAATTAAAGAAGGGACAAGAATTTACATTCTCTTCAGACTTTGATTTAGTGGGAGATGAAACAAAGGTTGGATTATCATATCCCGATTTAGCTAAATATGTAAATAAGCCAGGAATTAAAATTTTAGCTGACGATGGAAATATTTCATTTGAAACAATTAAGATAGTTGGAAAAGATGTAGTTACTAAAGTATTAAATGATGGAGTATTAAAAAACAGAAAATCAATTAATATTCCAAATGTAATAATTGATATGCCATATATTTCAGATGTAGATAGAGAAGATATCATCTTTGGTATTCATGAATGTGTAGATTATATTGCTGCATCATTTGTTAGAAGAAAAGAAGATGTATTAGAGGTCAGAAAAATATTAGATGAATATGATACATCTGGAAAGATTAGAATTATTTCTAAGATTGAAAATACTGAAGGTATTGAAAAAATGGATGAAATCATCGCTGTATCTGATGGTATTATGGTTGCAAGAGGAGATATGGGTGTTGAAGTCCCATTTAAGTGCCTACCTCCAATTCAAAAGGAATTAATTAGGAAATGCTTTGAAGCAGGTAAGATAGTTGTTACTGCAACACAAATGCTTGATTCAATGCAGGTTAATCCAAGACCTACAAGAGCAGAAGTATCAGATGTTGCTAATGCAATATTTGATGGTACAACAGCAATTATGCTATCAGGTGAATCTGCTGCAGGTAAATATCCATTAGAATCAGTATCAGCAATGAAAGATATTGCAGACTTCACTGAACAAAATATTGATTTTAAGAAGAAATTCTTTGATACAGATCTTGATTTAGGTTCAGATTTATTATCAGCAATTTGTAATGCTGCAGTATTAACAGCATATCAAGTAGATGCTAAAGCTATTATTTGTGTTACAAACCATGGCCAAACTGCATTTGAGATTTCTGCATATCATCCACATTGTCCAATTATAGCTATTACAGTTAATGAAAAGGCATGTCGTCAATTAAATTTAGCATGGAATGTTTATCCAGTATATGCTGAAAAGAAAAATACTATTGATGAATTATTCCAATATGCAATTGATAAAGCATTAGAAACTAAAATTGTTAAGCATGGAGATAAAGTAATTATTACTGGTGCTTCAGGTGTTGGTGAAGCAATTACAGATACAATTAAAATTCATATTTTATAAGAAGAAAATAGCCCCAAATATATGGGGCTTTTCTTCTCTAAAAAAAGTTTAAAAAAAGTATTGATTAATTATTTTTATTGTGCTAAAATAAATGAGCGTATTTAAGAAATACCAAAAAACGGGATTTAGCTCAGCTTGGTAGAGCGCTTGGTTTGGGACCAAGATGTCGTAGGTTCGAATCCTATAATCCCGACCATTTAATATGCGAGTGTAGTTCAATGGTAGAACCTTAGCCTTCCAAGCTAACTACGTGGGTTCGATTCCCATCACTCGCTCCAAATGATATTACAATCTCTGATATAGCGTCAGAGATTTTTTATTTCTATTTTAGATTTGTCTTTGTTGAATGTTGTATTAAATTAATTTATAATTTATATAGGTTTGTTTTTGTAAGGAGCTGTTATTATGTTTTTAATTCCTAATGTTAATTTAATCTTTTTCTTATCATTAGCATTTGTAGCTGTAGTAGTTATAGTGTGGGTTGTTGTAGCAATTATAGTTACTAAGAAAAAATCAAAAGAACCATCTAATAATATTATATATCCAAGTGAAGAGGATATTGATAAAATAGATGAGAATCTAAATGATAATAAAGAAGAAAATATTTCTGAAGAATCAACAATAGAAAAAGATAACAAAGAAAAAGAAACTCCTATGGTATTAGAAGACAATAATAACGTAGAAGATGTTGAAGCTCCAATATTAGAAGAAAATGATAGCATAGCTGAAAATACAGATATAATTGATTCTAATAATGAAACAGTTCAAGAAGCCCCTGAAGAATCTAATGAAGAAGCAATAGATGATAAAAATGAATATGTAGAATCTAATGAGACTATTGAAGATCAAGAAAATAATGATGCTCTATTAGATGAAACCGAAGAAAAAATAATCGAAGAAGCTCCTACCAAAGAAGAAACATCTATTGAAGAGGATAATACAAATACTATATTAGATACTGAAGAAGAACAGGAAGTAGTTGAAGAATCTACACCTATCATTGAAAATAGCGAGATTGAAGAATTAAAAGTAGAAAATAATACAGAAAAAAAAAGCCCAGAAACAACTGAAGAGGCTAAAGAAGATTTAAATCAAGAGATTAAAACTGAAAATGTAATTAAAGCAGCACCTAAGAAAAAGGGAAGAACATATAATGGTAAATATGAGATATTTCAGGTAGCTGATGGCTATGCATATCAATTAAAGGCATCTAATGGTGAAATACTTGTTGCGTCTGAAACCTATTCATCTAGAGATAGTGTTATTAAAGCTATTAAAGCGGTTGAGAAAAATCTAGAAACAGGTGAAGTTAGAATCTTTGCTGATAAAAGAGGTAAATATAAATTTAAGCTTATTGCTAAAAATTATAAGACTTTAGCAATTAGTGCTAGCTATTCTGTTGAGAAGAGCGCAGTAAGAGCATCTGAATCATTTAAAAAATATGCTAAAATTGCAGATATAGTTGATGTCGAGGTAGATGATAACGAATTTAAAATGGCAACTCCAATTGTTATTGAATCTACAGAAGATAAAGATAGTGGAAAGTTTGTTATAGAAAAGTTTGATGGTGAATATAGTTGGAGCTTAAAGGCATCTAATGGAGAAATTCTATGTCAAGCTGAAGGATATACATCTAAAAATGGATGTATGTATTCAATTGAAACATTTAAAAAGAATATTGTTGAAGGTCAATTCAAATGTATAAAGGATAAAAATGGACATTATTGTTATAAGCTATATACAGCAAATAATCGTGTATGTGCAATTGGAGAATCCTATACATCTAAACAAAATGCAGAATCTGCAGCAAACTCAGTAGTGGCATATTACAAAAATGCTGTAATAGAAGAAGTTAAATAATTAGGAGTTAATATGGATATAGAATTACCTAGCGGTATACTAAAGGGAATAATATCTGGAAAAAAGAATAAAACTGGAAAGTATGAAAAAGCCAAGCTTCAAAAAATAGTAATTAATAATAATGATGTTATTCAATTATCTTTATTTACTGATAAGCAGGTATTTCATTCAAATTATTCTTTAGAAGATATAAATAATAGAATAATAGAATTATTGGAATCTTATTTTAATAATTTAGAATTAACAACAGATTCATATATTTATTCATATAGAATTACATCAAAGGGAAAAGTATTATCAAATAGAAAAAAAACAAATAATACTTTAATTGATATTTCTCATAATAGAAAAAAACAATATATTTTAGAAGAAGGCATTGTTGTACCACCACTTGTTGATTTAGGTGTAATGCTTTCAGATGGAAGAGTAGTTAAAGCCTCTTATGATAAATATAAGCAAATAAATAGATTTTTAGAAATAGTAGATGATGTAATAAAAGATGAAAAAAGCTTAAACATAATTGATTTTGGATGTGGAAAAAGCTATTTGACATTTATTCTTTATTATTTCTTTACTGAAATAAAAAAGATTGACGTAAATATTATTGGATTAGATTTAAAAGAAGATGTAATTGATAATTGTAATAATATAGCATCAAAATATGGCTATAATAAATTAAAGTTTTATAAAGGAAATATATCAGATTATAGTGAAAAATCAAATATTGATATGATTGTAACACTTCATGCTTGTGATACGGCAACTGATTATGCCTTATATTATGCAATTAATATGAAATGTAGATTTATATTTTCAGTACCATGCTGTCAACATGAGGTTAATAATCAATTATCAACTGATATATTACACCCTATTACTAAATTTGGAATATTAAAGGATAGATATAGTGCCATATTTACAGATGCAATAAGAGCTAATATATTACAGTATTATGGATATAAAACAAATGTAATGGAATTTGTAGATATAGAAAACTCTCCTAAGAATTTATTGATTAGAGCTATATTAACAAATTCAGGTAAAAATAAGATAATTAAAGAAGAAGTAGATTCTTTGATCAAAGAATATAATCTAAATCAAACCTTATATGATTTAACATTAAAAAGCGAGGATTAATTGTCCTCGCTTTTATAACCTATATAGTTAAAAAAATCATTAATATACTTTTTTGCTTCATCCTTATTTAATATATTAGACCATGATTCTCTTTTAGATAAATCAACATTTAATGAATATTCATAAAATCTCGCAGTTTTATCTCTATTTGTTCCATCCCATTTATTAAATCCTTTTGGATCAATATGAGAACCTATATTACATTCAATAAATGCAGCAGCTCCATAATCTCTCCATGGTCTTGCAAGATATGTACCATCTGCATTACCATTGCTTATTAGATTGCATTTATAGAATAAATATCCATATTTCATTTCTTTGGCATGGGCAGGTGCTGCTAAATATCCTTTTCCAATCGATACAATGTCACAATTTATAAATAGTGCTTGACTTGATCCAAATATAAAATCTGTATCACCATATATTTTACAATTCTTATATACTTGTTTTGTTTCGTTTGAATTTAATTGCTCTTTTAATAAGAAACCAGTATATCTTTCAATTAAATCTTTTTGTAATGGACCTGTAAATAATGTATCTTGTGCACTTTTTAATATTACATTTTTACATAGAAAATTATCACCACATACATGTAAAGCAACTGCTTGCCCATATTTATATGAAGGAACTGAGGTATTTTCAATAGTCAAATTAGAAATTGTTATATTATTTCCTATTATAAGACATGTATATGTCCTAAATGTATTTGCTTCGTTTCCATCATTTAATATTTTGTGAAAATAATCATTATTAGAAATAATAGTTTTATCGGCACTTTCTCCAATTATTTTTATATTATCCTTAAAAATAGTTACTTTTTCCTTATAAATTCCATTTTTTAAATATATTGTTTCTCCAGGGTTACAAGATTTAATCGTATCATTTATTGATATTCTATTATCAATTGTAATCATAATAAATACACCTCCTAACAAAAATGTCATATTTATTATATCATAAAAAGTATCGTTTAGAAAAAAGTCTTTTTTTCTCATAAATAAGCCATTTTTTAGCAAATCACATAATTTAAAAATGATATTATTTCTATTGACTATTATTTTTAATAATGGTAAAATTAGGTATGAAATTATGAAAGCGTTATAGTTTCAATCTATAAGACTAATCGTATCAAGGGGTAGCGATGAGGTGGTATTATCAATAAGAGCGTAAGCGGCTACAGAGCTATGGACTTGTTTTTATTAGCTCTTTTTGGATGCATTTTGGAAGCGCTTGTTACGAGATTCGGTGGAATCATGATAGGCACTCCAACAATAACAATTTCGTTTTTAATAGTTTTAATTGCGGTAATAAGATGGAATCTTTGGGGATTAATTATTATCCCTTTATTAGCCTTAGCTACAGTCTTAGGTGGAAGTTGGTCTGATATAGGCCAATTTAGGGCTTTTTACAGCTTTGGGGGTCAATTCAATTGTGGTTTTGCTGTCTATATATCTACAATGATAGGCTTAGCTACAATTGGCTTGAATGTTATTTTATTTAAAAGGTTTGGAACTAAAAAGATAGTTTCTAATGTGCTGTTGCTTGTGGCAATAATTGCAATAAACTACTTAATAGTAAATACCTGTCAATTTATAGCGTTTAGGTTAATTACTGCAAAAACTTTAGCAAATCCAGCAAATCTTGAATATGTTGGAAATACAGGAAAGTCGTTTAACATAGCTACATATGGTGAAAATGGTTTCTTGGCTAATCTTTTCGGATTAGCGGTTGCTGAGGTTGGAATTATTATTCTAAGATCTCAAGGGGTTACCACTAATGTGGTTGACAAACTCGTTGAAGATAAAGAAAATGCTGAATTAGATTTAAAAGATAGGAACTTTAGAATTGAAGAAGTAGAAGAAAAAGAAAATGAAAATGAAAGTTCTGAAGAAAAAACTAATGAAGCAATAGATGAATCGAAACCTAGTGATTCATCAGAAAGACAAAATTAAAGGATGGTGTGTGTATGCAAAATGTTGTTAAAACAGATCAAGCTGTTGTTAACGAAGTAGAACGTACGAAGATTAAGCGTGGTCTTGCTACTATTGCTAAAGATTGGCGTTTATACGTTTTACTAATCCCTATGCTAGCTTTCTTGATTTGCTTTAAGTATTTCCCAATTTACGGAATTCTTGAAGGCTTCAAATGGGGTTCATACAAAGAAGCCGAATATTTGGGCGAATGGTGTGGCTCATATTGGCTTGAATATATCTTCGTTGGAAGAGGCGCTCCTGAATTCTGGAGAGCATTTAGAAACACATTCGTAAATAGTATGTATGGTTTAATAATTGGTTTCCCAATTCCTATTTTTATTGCATTACTATTCAGTGAAGTAAAAGTTCTTGGTTATAGAAGTTTCTTACAAGTATGTTCATATTTACCTCACTTTGTTTCTACAGTTGTTGTTACAACAATTATTACATTGTGGTGTACTGGTGATGTTTCTGCGACATCTGCCCCAGGTATTATTTACAAGGCGATGAATGCCATGGGCGCACTAGGTGGTGACCCTAGAGGTGTTTTAGTTCATCCTAAGTACTTTAGACCTATTTATCAGATATCCGGTATTTGGGAAGGTGCTGGTTATGGATCTATCGTTTATTTTGCAGCTATTTTAGCAATTTCACCTACAAGCTATGAAGCAGCAAGAATTGATGGTGCATCTAAGATGCAACAAATTAGATTCGTAACATTACCTGGTATGGCTCCTACATTAACAATCATGTTAATTATGCGTATTGGTCATATCTTAAATATCGGTTATGAAAAGATTATCCTATTAATTGGAGATACTCAAAGTGCATGGGAAACAGGAGACGTTGTTTCTACAGTAGTATATCGTATGACTGGTCGTGCTGGAACTACAACTCTTGTAATTGAGCAAATGGGTGTAGTAGCTGACTTATTCAACTCTATTATTGCGATGGTTCTAGTATTAGGAGCTAATGCAATTAGTAGACGAGTATCATCTACATCATTATTCTAGGAGGTACCTTCGATGAAAAGATTAGATAGAACCGAAGTCATATTTAAAATATTAGCATATGTTTTATTAACATTATTTGCATTATGCTGTTTATATCCGTTTATATATGTTTTATCAGCATCATTGTCTTCAAAGACTGCAGTAGATCAAGGTTTAGTTACATTAATTCCAATTGGTTTCTCAGTTGAAACTTATATTGCAGTATTCAATAATAAGACATTCTGGATTGCTTATACTAATACATTCTTTGTAACAGGTTATGGTACATTAATTTCAATGTTAGTTGCTATTACTGGTGCATATGCATTATCTAAGAAAAGATTAGTATTTGGCCGTGGATTTAATTTCATGCTTGTATTTACAATGTGGTTTAGTGCAGGTATGATTCCTACATATCAAAATTTCCAAACTTTCCAAGTTAATAATAAGTATATGTTTATCATTGCCTTAGGATTCAATGCATTTAATATTATCTTATTAAGAAACTACTTTAGTTCAGTTCCTACAGAAATCGAAGAAGCTGCAACTATTGATGGTGCAACTGAATTCCAAATCTTAAGCAAGATTTACATTCCAATGTCAAAATCTTCAATTGTTACAGTAGCTATGTTCTATGCCGTAGCAAGATGGAATGGATATATTTGGGCTCAAATGTTATTAACTAAGAGTGAAGATATCCTATTAACAGTATTCATCAAGAGTACTATGGAACAGTTGGTAGACCAAATGAATCAAGGTGCTTTAAATCTACCATATTCAGCTTATGGTCTACAATATGCATTTATTGTTGCTTCTATAATTCCAGTAATCGTTATCTATCCAAGCTTACAAAAGTATTTTGCAGCTGGTGTTAACGTTGGTGGAGTCAAGGAATAATAGAAAAGAAAAGAAAAAGGAGAAAAAAGAAAAATGAAAAAGAGAAAATTAGCCCTTTTAGGGTTTGCAGCTCTAGCTGGTGTTGCACTAGCAAGCTGTGGTGGTGGATCTGGTGATAATACTGGTTCTAACACAAATACTGGTGGTAGTGACTCTGGTACTGGTTCTCAAACTGGTGGAACTGCAGAAGTAAAAGATGCTTACTATTCTGGTAAAGGAAATGAAAGTGGAGTTTGCGTATGGGATCCAATTTCATTAGCTTCAGCAAAGGCTGTTTATGACACTTTACAAGTTGAAGGTAAAGGTGTTGGTGGAGACCTAGATACATGGTTAGTTTATAGCCAATATTATGGAATTGCATATAATGGAACAGATGCTGATGCAATTAAGAGACCAAATCCTATTACAAATACAAATTATTCTGATGGCGATATTTTACCTGCATGGCAAGATTTTGGAACAAAGTTAGGAGTTTCTTTCAGAAAAGCACGTCAATATGGTGCAAAAGATGATAAGAACTATGAAACATTTGAATCAAATTATTCTTCAGGTGTAAATATTGATGATAATGGAAATAAGACAGATTTATTCTACAATACAACAGCTAATTTAAATAAGGCTGGTGAAAAAGGATATTTAGTAGACTTAAAGCCATATATTGAAGGCGGTCAAATGCCAGCTTTAAAGAAATTCTTAGATGATAATCCAGCTGTTAAGAAAGAGATTACACATGAAGATAAGATTTTCTTCTCACCTTATATGGATGGTTACCAAGCAATTGAAAGAAATTTCATGATGGATACTGCACAAGTTGAAAAATTATTAGATTCTGAAATTCCTGCTGGCTTAGGACAATTAGCTGCTGGTAAAAACGGAGCAGAAAAAGGTCTTAGAACTTCAGCTAAAGCTCAACCATTTATGGGTAAAGATGGTAAGAACTATGATGCTGATTTAAAGATTAAGATTGTTGCTGATGGTGCAGCAAAAGAAGTAACTGTTAAGCAAACAGATAACATTATTACATTACAAAATAAATTATTAGACGCTGGTACAACAGGTAAAGCATTAATTGACCAATTCAAGACTTATGCTAGAGCAGCTTATGGTGATATCATTGATACTTACTATGATGGTAAGATTTCTAAGATGTTCACATCAGTTGGTGCATGTTATAATGCTGATGACTTAGTTGCATTACTTCGTATCTTCAAGGCTAACCCAGATGTATTGTTTAACTCTTCAACTGATTATGATGCAGTAGTACCTGTATTCCCTCGTGGACAAGCTGATAACCGTGTTGAAAATATTCTTAACTTTGGTGCTACATTATATGGTGTACAAGGTAGAGGTTCAGAATTTGAGCATTTATTCTTTGGTGCTGATGGAAAAATTCATGACTTTGATACTGCTCAACAATCATTTGATATGCTTGAAAAGTTATCATTATTATATTCTGAAGGATTAATTCAAGAGAATTTCTGGTCAGGTACTCAAGGTACTGGTGGATATGATGCATTCTTCGCTCATAAATCAGAGGCTGTAAAGCAATTAAATGATGATGGATCAGTTAAAAAGGTTACATTCAGTTCTACATTTGGTTTATTAGAATATGATTATATTGCAACTCAATCTGCTGCAAATGATTATGATGATGTATCTTACATTGGTACAAAGTCTACAGCTAGAAAAGCAGCTGCATGTGGATATGATTTCTCTGAAGTTTCTGTAACAGGAATTAAGGCTATTCTTTCTCCATTAACTTATGTAGCTACAAATGACTTTAAGTATGAACAATCTCTAGATACAAGAGAAGGTAAGACAATTGTTCGTTTCTATGAAGAAAATAGAGCAGTTAAGAATACTTCATGGGGTGTTGTTGCATCTTCTGATAACAAGGCTTCTGCAATAGCTGCAATTGATTTAATGTTTACAAAAGAAGGATGGGAAACTCAAAACTTTGGTCCATCTAGTGATGATGTAAGTCAATCTTATTGGACATATGGTAATGCTTATGGCTTAACTAATACTCCAGTTGTTCGTTCACAAATTTTAACTGCAGTTTCTGAATCTGGAAAAGATTTCTGGAACTTCTCTCGTTCTACTATTGGTTCAACTCAAGGTATTGGTCATTATAGACCAGCATCTCTTGACTGGCAAGCAACAAATGCTGCAACTCGTCAATCTTATCAAGATTTAACAACTGCTGCATCTTTAGGTGTTCAAATGACTACAAGATCAGTAAGCTCAGCTGATGACTTCTCATGGCATGCATCTATGTTAATGTCTGTATTTACAGCTGTTAATCCAACTCTAGCAACTGAATATGAAGCAGTAACTAATTTCTGGGCACAAAAGAGTAAAGCTAGTAAATCTGGTGATACTTTAGGTTGGGTAGCAATTATTGCTAACGGTGCTAATTACACAGGTCAAGTACTTGAAGTAAGTAGTGAACCTGTAACTTATGCTAATGTTAAAACATTACGTAGCAAGAAGAATCAAGTTTATTTAAAGCATATGGCAGAAAAATTAGGCATGATTCCTGATGAAGCTGAAAAGCAATAGTTATTTAATTTAATTTAAAAAAGTAGTTCGCTAGACTTAAAGTTCTAGCGAACTACAACCCTATTATTTAGGAGGTTACAATGAAAAAATTGTTTAATAAGTCTAAAATTTTATATTATATTTTAGGTTTAATTTCAGGTGTGATAATTTTATCCTCTTTATTTTTTATGACACAATATAGATATGTAAGGGTAAATTATAGTCTTTCATCTACTGGCGAAGTAGAGTATTTAGAATCAAATTCTGTAAATAGTTCTGACCAATCAAAATTATTTATTTTTATTAATGATTTAGCTAATAGATCATATGAGAAAAAAGGCAGTACAGAAGCTCAAAGTGTTATTGATAACAATGATACTTTTTCAACAGTATTAACAAAAGATTCAGAAGATAATTATAAATATTTATCATATGAAGTTATTGATAATGGATGGGTTAAGCAAAATAAGTATGTATACAAAACAGAAATTTTTGAAATGGTTAGAGATTTTAGAGTAAAAGCTGACAATATTAATAATATGATTTTAATTTTTGGAATAATTTCATTAGTTATGTTTGCTGGTTTATTAATTATTTCTAATCATGATCGTAAGATTTATTATAAAGAAAACCTAATAGGTGGTATATTATTACCTCTTGTTAATGTAGTGTTGATGGTTGTTTTAATTATTAACTGCCTAGGATTAGTGTCTGATATATCTGATCCAACAAAGAATGCGATATATAATATATTCTCTGTATCACAAAATTCTACTGTTGCAGAAAATATTGGCGTAGCTGTTACAGATGCTACTAATACATCTCAAATTAATAATATCATTTCTAACTTTAATGTTACACCAAGTACAGCTATTGTTTATATGATAGGATTTGCTTTAGTAGCTGCATACAATGTTTTCTTAATTATATTTGCTGTATTAAAATATAATGATACTGCAAAAGAAAGAAAAGAAGTTCTTGATAGAGCAAGATTGGTTGGTGAAAAATCATGATGAATAACGTTGAAAATAAGAATGATCTTAACAAAATGTCCGATCTTGAATTTGGTAAAAACAAAGTCGAGATGATGAGATATAGAGATAATTCATTATCTTATAAATTGGGCTTAGGTGCTATTGCTTTTTCAGTTCTTGGATGCTTTATTTGCTTAAACTCTTTTGCACCAAAAACTTTTACTACTATTTTAGCTATCCTTTTAAATATTGTTATTCTATTGGGTGGTTTCTTAGCAGTTGAAAAGGCTCGTGCATATTCAATGAAAGCATCTATTGGTTTAATTGCTTTTGGCGGTTTATGCATTGCAAGAATTTTCTGGATTCCATTATTGTTGATTATTCATTATAATGCTTGGGTTGCAGATAATGGTGTAGTTAATAAAATGATTGCAGATGGTGTTGATTTAGAGTCAACTGAATATATTGCTGCGTTAGAAAAAGCTACAGCACATCAGGATTATATTGGTAGAACAATTACTACTACAAATCAAAATCAATTAACATACTTACCTACTGATGGTAATGTTAGAGGTATTTTAGCTATTATTTTCTTAGTAGCTGCTGGTTTATTATTTATATTTGCAGGATATATTGGAATGCAAAGATCAAGAAAGTTAAATACTTATTTAACAAGTATTAATCAAAAGAATGGAGGTAATTAGTATATGGCTGGTGACGTAATTTTAAAAAATGTGAATAAAGTTTATCCTAATGGCTTCCATGCTGTATATGATTTTAATATCGATATTGCAAAGGGCGAATTTATTGTATTAGCTGGTCCTTCTGGATGTGGAAAGTCAACTACATTAAGAATGGTTGCAGGTCTAGAAGAGATTTCATCAGGAGATTTAATTATTAATGGTAAAAAGTGTAATAATGTTGCACCTAAAGATAGAGATATCGCAATGGTTTTCCAAAATTATGCACTTTATGCTCATATGACAGTATATCATAATATGGCATTCTCATTAACAATTAGAAAAGTTGACCCTGTTGAGATTCATGCTAGAGTTATGAAAGCTGCAGAAGTTTTAGGCTTAGTTCCTTATTTAAATAGAAAACCTAAACAATTATCTGGTGGTCAAAGACAACGTGTTGCTGTAGGTAGAGCAATTGTTCGTGACCCAGTAGTATTCTTACTAGATGAGCCACTTTCTAACCTAGATGCTAAATTAAGAGGCTCAATGCGTAAAGAATTAATGCAATTACATGAAAGATTAAATGCTACATTCTTATATGTAACACATGACCAAATTGAAGCTTTAACATTAGCTTCAAGAATTGTATTAATGAAAGATGGTTATGTTCAACAAATTGCATCTCCAAAGGAAATGTTTGATAACCCAGAAAACTTATTCGTTGCAGGTTTCATCGGAACTCCTCCAATGAACTTTGCTGATGGATATATTGACGAGAATTTAGAATATTTCGTTCATGAGTCAGGTAGTAAATTTAAATTAACTGAACATCAACGTGAAATCTTAGGAAATTACGCAGGAAAGCAAGTTAAATTTGCTGTTAGAGCAGAATATGTATATATTGATGATGCAAGTTTAGCTAAGTTTACAGATTCTACTTTTGAATTAAAAGTTGATTATACTGAATTCTTAGGTGCATATACATTAATATATGGTTTCTTCGGAGAACAAGCTATTATTTCTAAAGTATATCAAAGAAATAATATCGTTGATAAAGAATTAAAAGCTTGTTTTGATATGGAAAAGGTACATTTCTTTGATATCGAGACAACTAAGAGAATTAGATAGGAGGTAACTGATAATGAATAATCAAAATCGTTATGAGGAAGTGCCTCAAAAGCAAAATCCTTTTGTTAAGGGTTTAAAAGCATTTGGGAATTTTTTAAAGTTTTCATTTGTTGACTTTATAAATTCTTTTAAATATAACAATATGAAGTTAGCTTCAATATTGTTTGCATTACCTGGTTTATTTTTAGGATTCTTCATGTTCGCACATTATCCTACTATTAACCATATCGTATCTTCTTATTATGAAGTTGTTCCAGGAACAGATGTAATGTTAACTGCAACTTTAAATGCTGATACTGATGATGCAACTGATTATAAGTTTACAATTGGTAGTTATACAATTAATGATACAACTTATACAAATGTTGTATTAGAAAAAGATGGTTATGATGAGAGTGCTGCTGGCTATAATCAAAATAACGTACCTGTTAATGGTTATGCTGAAACTGCTACTCAAACTACACAAATTTCACAACCTACAGTTACATTAACAGCAAATGATACTCAAGACTCATATACATTTACAGTTAATGGCTTATCTGAAACTGAGCTTTCAAATGTACAATCATATAGTGTTTTTATTTATAAATATGATGGTGAATTACCTTATCATTTAGATGATTGTGATCAATATAGTGTTATTCTTGATGAAGGAAAAAATTCTACAACATTATCTTATAAGACTTTAGGTGTTACTAATAGTAATAATAAGTATGCTGTAACAGCAAAGGCTATTGCTAAATCTGGAACTACATATTATTCATCAGATATGTCAGAGTTATCAGCTTTTACAGTGAAGACTGATGGTTCTGAATTTGATTCATCTGCATCATTTACATATTTAAAATATCAAGGTAATTATTCAGTTACATCTGCTACACAAGCTTTAGATGATAACTTAAAATCATTTACTATTAATATTAGTAGAAATGGTACAGCTATTTATAAAATTGGTAGTACTACTCATGAATTACAATTAGGTTTAACAGGTTCTGGTCTTGAAACTAAGGAAATTAGACAAGTTAAATTAATTCCATTTGATTTCTCTGGTATTGCAATTTTCGTTCTAACATTATTTGGTTTCTTAAGTGTATTTATTTCACTTGAATTATCAAAGAAGAAAAATTTTGGCTCTGTTATAAAAGCATTATTAATTTTTGTGGTTATTGCTGCAGTTGGTGCAATGTACATTTATTCAATGGTTGCTACTAATAATGCATTAGCATCTGGAAACTTAAAATTACAAAACGTAACAACAATTTTCGATACAAATGGTATTATTTCAATGTCATCTGTTATCGCATCAATTGTGTTCTCACTTGCTGGTTTAATATTATCATTTATTAATTATGATAGAACATACGAAAAGGTAGATAGATAATGAAAAGTAAAAAAGTAAAAGATGAAAATATGGATTTCAATCCATATGAAATGGATAAACTTGCAAAAGTACCGTCATGGCTTAAAATTCTTTTACTTAAGTATTGGGCAGCTGCGGCTGCCTCTTTTCTTTTATTTGGTATTTCTTTTTTAGGTTTAAATATTTTTAAAGAATCTGAAGTAGATAATATTGAGACTACAGTTAAACTAGTTATTTTAATTGGTTTATTCTTGGCTGTATTTATGAACTATGGTGTTAGACTTGTAGTTCGTCTTATGTATAATAGAAGAAATAATACTTATAGATATAATATGGTTAATATTAAAGGATTAAAGTCATTTTTTGTTTCAATAGTTTATAATATGCTTATGGCTTTAATTATATATTATGTTACAGTATATATTCTAAGCCCTAACGGTTTAGTATTTGACCCATTTGGTACTACTGGTGGTATTGGAATAGAACCATTTACAGTTGGTTTAATATATCTAATTTTTGATGCAATTTTCTTAGTAATTAAAAATTTAATTCTTATGGCTTTTCAAAGATATAAGTATAAGAAACAAGTTACTACAGATATTAAAATTCAAGTTGTAGGAGAATAATTATGAACTTAAATGTTATTTTTAAAAGTGCAAGAAGTATTACAATTGAATTAAATAATAATGATATTTATACAACTACTAATTATAATGTTTATCTTAATGATGAATTAGTAATTGAGAATAATAATAAAAATGTATTTTCATTATTTAACCTTGAACAAGATACTAATTATATAATTAAAGTAGAACAAGGTAAAAAGACTGAAGAAATTAAAGTTTTAACATTAAAAGAATCTGTTACACTAAATGTAAAAAGAATTGGTGCTAAGGGTGATGGTAAAACATTAGATACTAATGCTATTCAAGCAGCAATATTATCATGTCCTGATAATGGTAGAGTATATTTCCCTGATGGAAATTATTATACAGGTCCATTATTTTTAAGAAGTAATATTACAATTGAATTAGCTAAAAATGCTAAATTAATCGGTGATATTGATAGAAATCATTATCCAATTTTACCTGGTATTACTTTTACATCTGATGAAAAAGATGAATATAATCTTGGTTCATGGGAAGGTAATCCACTAGATTGTTTTGCAAGTATTATCACTGGTATTAATGTAGAAAATGTTAATATCATTGGTGAAGGTGTAATTGATGGTAATGCCAATAATGCTGATTGGTGGGTAGATGTTAGAAACAAACGTATCGCTTGGAGACCAAGAGGAGTATTTTTAAATCATTGTAAGAATATTGTTCTTCAAGGTGTAACAGTTACTAATACACCATCATGGAACTTACATCCATATTTCTCTGAGGATTTAAAATTCTTAGACTTAAAATTAATTAATCCTAAGAATTCCCCTAATACAGATGGTTGTGATCCTGAATCATGTAAGAATGTTGATATCATTGGTGTTAATTTCTCTGTTGGTGATGATTGCATAGCTATTAAATCTGGAAAGATTTATATGGGAAGAAAATATAAGAAGCCATCAGAATTCTTTAATATTAGAAATTGTTCAATGAATTTTGGCCATGGTGCAATCGTTCTTGGTTCAGAAATGTCTGGTGGAATCAAAAATATTACTGTTTCAAAGTGCTTATTCAATCAAACAGATAGAGGCTTAAGAATTAAGACTAGACGTGGACGTGGTAAAGATGCAATTATCGATGGTATTGTATTTGAAAATATTCAAATGGATGATGTATTGACTCCACTTGTTATTAATATGTTCTATTTCTGTGATCCTGATGGACATACAGAATATGTATATTCTAAGGAAAAGCTTCCTGTTGATGAAAGAACACCTTACCTAGGCGAATTTGTATTCAAAGATATTGATTGCAAAAATGTTAATGTTGCAGCAGGAACATTCTATGGTTTACCTGAACAACCAATTAAATCAATCAATATTGAAAATGTTAATTTCCATTATTCTACTAATCCAAAAGAAGGAGTACCTGCAATGATGGATGGTTTAGATCCAATGAAGGGAAAAGGATTAATTTTCTCTTATGTAGATAAGGTAGCTATTAAAAATGTTACTTTTGATGGATTAAAAGATAAAGAATACGAACTAAATGAAGTAGGTTCATTTCAAAAATAATTATGTAAGTATCGATTAGTAATTAGTCGATACTTTTTTCTTTTATTAGGTTTAATCGCTTGATATTTTATGATATAATGATGAAGATGAAGTTGTGTGGCCTATGGACCACATTAGGAGGTATTTATGAAAGTTTCAATTGGCTGTGACCATTCAGCTTTAGAATTAAAAAATGTTCTTATTGATCATTTAAAAAAAGAAGGTCATGAAGTAATCGATAGAGGAACTTATACAAAAGATTCTTGTGATTACACTGACTTTGGATATGCTGTAGCAAAGGATATTCAAGCAGGTACAGTAGATAGAGGTATTGTTATTTGCTTTACAGGTATAGGTATGTCTATGATTGCTAATAAGGTAAAGGGTGTAAGATGTGCACTTGTATGTAATAAAGATGCAGCTATACTAACAAGAGAGCATAATGATTCAAACTGTTTAGCATTAAGCGCAAAATACACAGGACCTGCATTCGCTAAAGAAATTGTAGATGCATGGTTAAATACTGAATTTTCACATAATGAAAGACATCAAAGAAGAATTGATAAAATTAGTAAATATGAGGAGGAATTTTAATGTCTGTTACTGTTTTAAATCACTCAATGATCAAACACAAATTAACAAATATTAGAAGAAAGGAAACTACAACAAAGGATTTCTATCAAAATGTCCAAGAAATTGCTGGACTAATGGCTTTTGAAATCTCAAGAGATTTCCCACTAAGAGATGTAGAAATTGAAACACCTATTTGTAAAACTGTACAAAAAGAACTAGATGCTGAAATTGTTATTATTCCAATTTTACGTGCAGGTCTAGGAATGGTTGATGGAATTAGAGATATGATACCAACTGCTAAGGTTGGATTCATCGGATTATATAGAGATGAAAAGACATTACAACCACATGAGTATTATGCAAAATTCCCAGATACAATGAAGGCAGATAATGCTGTTGTATTAGTTGTAGATCCAATGCTTGCTACAGGAGGTTCTGCAGTTGCTGCAATCGATATGCTAAAAAAGCGTGGAGCTAAAAACATTAGATTTGTATGCTTAGTTGCTTCACCACAAGGTGTTGAAGTACTTCAAAAGGCTCATCCTGATGTTGACGTATATTGTGCTACAGTAGATGAGAAATTAAATGAAGTTGGATATATTGTACCAGGCTTAGGTGACTGTGGAGATCGTCTATTTGGAACTAAGTAATGAAATTTAACAGTCTAGCTAAGACTTATGCACTTGCTACCCAAGGTATATTAACCATGGTAGTAATGTTAGGACTTGGTTACTTGATTGGTTATTTAATAGATAAGGATTCCGCATGGCCAGCAATTCTTGCAGTCGTTGGAGTATTATGTGGATTATTTACCTTTGTATCTTATCTATTATATCTAATAAAAGAAGAAGAAAAGAGAAAAAAGAAAGATGACCAAGGACCAAAAAATTAATTTTTTAGTTGTACCAATAACATTAGCTGTAGTTGGTATAGTTACATTGATTTTATTTTTATGTAAGCAAGATTGGAAATATTATCTCATTGGTGGAATGTTAGGATTAATGTGTCATGGATTGATGGTAAAACAAAATGCCAGAATGACTCGTATGACAAAATTAGATCCTACAGGAACTGTATTTAATCCGAAAAAATCTAGTATTTTATGGTATTTATTACGATTTGCCTTAGTATTAGTTGTATTTGTAGTTCTAGGCTTTTTAGCTAAGGATAGACCAAGACAAGAATTTGTAATAAGTATGCTTGTAGCTTTAGGTGGTTATATTACACTTAAGGTTATATTCCTAATAATGCTTTTAACACTTAGAGAGAAGGTGGTTAAAGAATGACCTTGTTGTATACAATGCCAAACGCAATTAGGTCGACATTAATTATCGTAGGTGCTTTATGTTTACTTTTTATAATATTATTCTTCTTTATAAGAAGAGTTAATCCTTTTAAAAAGACTCCATTATGGCTTGTGCCATTTATGTGGATAGTTGATTTAATGAATGGCTCAGTAAAAGCCAACATAGGTAAAAAATGGAAAATATATTCACCGTGGTTTTTGACATTAACAATATTTGTATTTTTTGCAAATATATCAGCTGTTTTTGTATTAGATAATCCAACAGGATATTTAGTAATTACAGCAGCGTTAGGCTTTATGACATTTTTAGTTATTCAAATAACCGGAATAACATCACTTGGTATAAAGGGTTATTTAAAAGGCTTTTTAGACCCATTCCCTATTATGTTACCAATGAACATAATAAGTGAATTTTCATTACCAATTTCGTTAGCATTACGTTTATTTGGTAATTTAACATCAGGAACTTGTATAACAATATTAATTAAATATGCACTTGGCTGGTTTGCATTACCGATAATGCCATTTATAAATGCGATATTTGATATTTTCTTTGGAGTAATACAAGTAGCAGTATTCGTTATATTATCAATGATCTTTACATCTATGAAGGTCAAAGATGAAGACAAAATATATTCATAAGAAAAAAGGAGAAAAAATAACATGAATTTTATAGTAGTATTTAACAACATTTTAGCATTTTTAGCTCAAACAGGATTATCTGTGGGAGACGGATTAAAGTATATCGGTGCTGGTCTTGCCGTATTTACTGGTTTTGCTGCTGCTATAGGTGAAGGTAATGTTGCAGCTCATGCAGTAGACGCTATGGCTCGTCAACCAGAAATGGCTGGTACAATTCGTACAACAATGTTAATTGGTCAAGCTGTATCTGAAACTACAGGTCTATACGGATTAATTATCGCAATTTTATTAGTAATGTAATTTATAGAAAGGGACACTTTAAAAGTGCTGGGTTATTCAAATGTTTTTAATTGGTGATATCGCTGAAGCATTAGAGAAAATAAGAACTACAATTCAGGAAACTTTAGGACCTTTATATCAAACCACAAATTTAACTGTAGATAGAATGACTCAATATGGTATCGATTTTGGTATTCAAATTGGTGCTACAATTATATTATTTATCGTTGTTGCAATATTCTTCTGGAAGCCAATTACAAAGATCTTAGAACAAAGAAGAGAAGTAATTGATAAGGATTTAGAAGATGCCCAAAAGGCAAAGGATAATGCTATTGAAATTGAAGCTGAATTAAACAAGCAATTAAAAGAAGCCAAAGAAAAGGTTAAAGATATGCTTGCTAAGGCTGAAAAGGAAGCTAATCTAAAGCGTGACGAAATAATTAATCAAGCTAGAGAAGAAGCTAAAAGAAGAATGGATAATCTTGAAATAGAGCTTGAACAAGAAAGAAGCTCTATGGAAAAAGAGATTAGACAAGAAATTGTAGAAATTGCATTCGCTGCTGCAGAAAAGATTGTTTCTAAAGAGATTAATCAAGATAAATATTTAGATGTCGTTGATGAAATCTTGAAGGGGGCAAATGAATAGTGGTAGGAAATGAATATGCTAAAGCTATCTATGAATTAGCTCATGAAAATAATAAAACAAAAATTTTTAGTGAATGCTTTATGGCAGTTTCAGAAACTGCACTTAATAATAAACAATTTATGGAGATATTGACATCTCCAGTAATTAATAAAAATGAAAAAAAGGAAATAATAAAAAATGTATATAAATCTTTAGATTCAGATTTTATTAGTTTTCTTTTTGTAATAATTGATCATAATAGATTTAATATTTTTAAAGATATTTATGACGAATATGAAAATCTTATACTGACTGATAAAAATATTGTTAGGGCACAGATATTTTCTGCAGTTGAGCTAACAAATGCTCAAATGAAAGAGGTAATCAAAGCCTTAGAGTCTAGGTATAATGATAAAAAAATAGAAGCAGAAAATATAATTAATCCTGAGCTTATTGGTGGAATTAGAGTATTAGTCAATAATGAATCTGTTGATTTAAGTCTAAAAACATCATTGAATAAGCTTAAGGAATCAATATTATAAGAAAGGATAAATGTATGGCAAAAATAAATTTATCTGAAATTTCAGCCTTAATTAAGGAACAAATTAAAACATATAAAGAAGATATTCAAACTGAAAATGTTGGACATGTTGTTCAAGTTGGTGATGGTATCGCATTAGTTCATGGATTAAACAAGGCTATGTCAAGTGAATTACTTGCCTTCCCTAATGATGTATTTGGTATGGTACAAAACCTAGAAGAGGATTGTGTAGGTGTAATCTTACTAGGAGAATCTTCAAAGGTTAAAGAAGGGGATTTAGTAAAATGTACAGGTAGAATTCTAGAAGTACCAGTAGGTGAGGAATTCATTGGACGTGTTATTAATCCACTAGGACAGCCAATTGATGGTTTAGGACCTATTAATTCTACAAGCTTTAGACCAATTGAGGTTAAAGCTACAGGTGTAATGGATCGTAAAGCTGTTAATGAGCCACTTGAAACAGGTATTAAGGTTCTTGATGCATTAGTTCCAATTGGAAAAGGCCAAAGAGAATTAATTATCGGTGACCGTCAAACAGGTAAAACATCTATTGCAGTTGATACAATTTTAAATCAAAAGGGTAAAGATGTTATATGTATTTATGTAGCTATTGGTCAAAAGGAATCAACAGTTTCTAATGTATACGAAACATTAAAGGATAATGATGCAATGAAATATTCAATCATTGTTTCAGCATCAGCATCTAATCCAGCTCCAATGCTATATTTAGCACCATATTCAGGTGTATCATTAGCTGAATATTTTATGTATCAAGGCAAAAATGTATTGATAGTATATGATGATCTTTCTAAGCATGCCGTTGCTTATCGTGAAATGTCACTATTATTACATAGACCACCAGGAAGAGAAGCTTATCCGGGTGATGTATTCTATTTACATTCAAGATTACTTGAACGTGCTGCTAAATTAAATGAAAAGCTAGGTGGAGGTTCTATTACAGCCTTACCTATTATTGAAACTCAAGCAGGAGATATTTCAGCATATATTCCAACAAATGTAATTTCAATTACAGATGGTCAAATTTTCTTACAAGCAGATTATTTCTATAAAGGTATTAGACCTGCCATTAACCCAGGTTTATCAGTATCACGTGTAGGTGGTGCTGCTCAAACTAAGGCTGTTAAGAAGGTATCTGGTACACTTCGTTTGGATTTAGCATCATATAGAGAGCTTGAATCATTTACTCAATTTGGTAGTGATCTAGATGCTTCAACTAAGGCTAGACTTGATCGTGGTAAGAGAACTCAAGAGATTTTAAAACAAGATTTACATAAGACTTTAGCAATGGAAGAGGAAGCAATTATTCTTTATTCATTAGTTCATGGTTTCTTAGATAATGTTGAAGTAGAAAAGCTACAAGCATTCGAAGAATCATTATATTCTGATTTAAAATCTAATGAAGAAGGTAAGGCAATAGCTGCTGAAATTAAAGAAACTAAGGCTTTACCACAAGATACATCTAAATTAGATAGCTATCTAAACGAGTTTAAGAAAAGATTCATGTAGGAGGATTTCTTATGGCAAATTCACTACGTGAGGTAAAAATAAGAATCAGCTCAACTAGAAGTACTGCTCAAATTACGAAAGCAATGTATATGGTTAGTCAATCAAAGGTAAAAAAAGCAGAAAAAACATATAAATCTTATAAGGATTTTATGCAAAGAATCAGTGAAATGGTTTCTCAAATTCTAGCAAAAGCTGGTGATGATTACCAACATCCTTTATTAACACAAAGAGAAGTTAAAAGAACTGCTTATTTCATCATTACTTCAGATAGAGGACTTGCAGGAGCTTATAATTCATCAATTTTTAAAGCATTAACTGATAGGATTAATGAAAATCATAAGAGTCCTGATGAATTTATAACTGGAGCAGTTGGAAAACAAGGCTTTGGATATTTAAAAAGAATGAAATATCCAATGCTAAATGATGAACCAGTATTTATTCGAGATGATGTTCAATTTGTTGATATTGAACCTTTAACAAAGCAGTTCATTGATTTATATTTAAATAAAGAAATTGATAAGCTAGTAATAGTTTATAACCATTATGTAAACAGCTTATCTCAAGAGATTAGATTTGAAGAGCTTTTACCATTAGTAAAAGTTGATACTGAATTCAAAAATATTGATTATATATATGAATCAGGAATTGAAAAAACTGTAAATTTAATATTATCTATGTATGCCAAGGATATGACTTATGGAATTATATTAGACGCAAAAACTGCAGAGCATTCTGCAAGAATGAATTCAATGAAGTCAGCCACTGATAATGCAGAAGAAGTAATAGAAAAATTACAGTTATTATATAATAGAGCTCGTCAAAATGTTGTTACAACAGAGTTGATAGATATTATTGGCGGAGCTAATGCGATAGGAGGCGACAATTAATGTTCGGACAGGTCGTTGAAGTTAAGGGACCAGTTGTTGATGTTTTATTTGAAAAAGGCGAATTACCAGCAATTAATGAAGCCCTTACTATTAATATATCAAAAGAAGAAAACAATGGCATTCAAATAAAGTTAACATTAGAAGTTGCTCTACATATGGGAGATAAAAAGGTTCGTTGTATTGCTATGGATTCTACAGACGGTTTAGTTCGTGGAATGAAGGTAGAAGCAACAGGCAAGCCAATTTCAGTTCCAGTAGGACGTGGAACTTTAGGTAGAGTATTTAATGTTTTAGGTGAAGCAATTGATGGAGCAGGAACTCCAGAAGATGTTACTTACATGCCAATTCATAGAGAAGCGCCAAAGCTTGATGAATTATCATCAACAGTTGAAATTCTTGAAACTGGTATTAAGGTAGTAGACTTACTTGCGCCATATATTAAAGGTGGTAAAATTGGTCTATTCGGTGGTGCTGGTGTAGGTAAAACTGTATTAATTCAAGAATTAATTCATAATGTTGCTCAAGAACATGGTGGTATTTCAGTATTCACAGGTGTTGGTGAGCGTACTCGTGAGGGTAATGATCTTTATAATGAAATGAAGGAAAGCGGAGTTATTTCCAAAACTGCCATGGCATTTGGTCAAATGAACGAACCACCAGGAGCTCGTATGAGAGTTGCATTAACTGGTTTAACAATGGCAGAATATTTCCGTGATCAGGAACATCAGGATGTATTACTTTTCATTGATAATATTTATCGTTTTACTCAAGCAGGTTCTGAGGTATCAGCACTTTTAGGACGTATGCCATCAGCCGTAGGTTATCAACCTACATTAGCTACTGAAATGGGTAAATTACAAGAAAGAATTACATCTACAAAGGAAGGATCTATTACATCTATTCAAGCAGTATATGTTCCAGCTGATGACTATACAGACCCAGCTCCAGCTACAACATTTACCCATCTAGATGCAACAACTAACTTATCACGTAAGTTAACAGAAGAGGGTATTTATCCTGCAGTAGATCCACTTGCATCTACATCACGTGCTCTACAACCATCAATAGTTGGTAAGGAGCATTATGAGGTTGCAAGACGTGTTCAGCAAATTATTCAAAGATACAACGAATTACTTGATATCATTGCCATTTTAGGTATGGATGAATTATCAGAGGATGATAAGCTTGTTGTAAAAAGAGCTAGAAGAATTCGTTTATTCTTATCTCAAAATATGTTTATTGGTGCAGCGTTTACTGGTGTACCAGGAGCTTATGTACCAGTAAGTGAAACAATTAGAGGATTTAAAGAAATATTAGATGGCTTACATGATGATCTTCCAGAAGAAGCTTTCCGTTTAGTTGGAACAATCGACGACGCAATTAAAAAGGCTAAGGAAATAACAAAATAATGAAAATTGTTGTATCAACACATCAAGGCGTATTATATAACGAGGAAATTGATTATGTTGTAGTTCACGATCAAGATGATGGTGAATATGCAATCATGGAAAATCATATTCCTGTTGTGTCAGTAATGGAAGAAGGCTTCTTAAAGCTTGTTAAGGGCTCTGATGAATTATATGTACTAATAGTATCAGGTATTCTAGAATTCCATGATAATTTCTGTACAGTAACAGTTCAAGAGGCACAAGCAGGAAAAACACCAGAATCAACTCGCGAGCATTTAGCTGCGATTAGAAAGGAACGCCTTGAAAGAAATCGTAAAGAATCTACTGATTTTACGGAAAAAGAAAAGGAATTACGTGAGCACATCAAAAAGGCAAATGCCGGTAATTTATAAAAAAATGCTGTTATTATAACAGCTTTTTTTAAAGGAGATAAAAATGTTTTTAGATATACAAATAGATTATTATAAATTCACATTTGCATTAATTTTTATAGCATTATTTGTCATTTCTTATTTTGTTGTAATTGCTTCACGCTTTGAGAATTTATTTAAACAAGGTAAAATCTGGCAAATAAGAGTAGGTCAATTTTTATTAGCATTAATTATAGCTTTCCTTGCAACAGAAGCATTAATGCTATTATATCCTGGAACTTATGTAAGTGCTAATTAAGTGGGATTTCCTTTTGGGAATCCCCTATTTTTTTTAAAGCCTCAGGATCTATTTTATTTCGATATAAAATATCACTTAAATTATTAAATATATTCTTTTCAACATATCCTGTGATAATTACAGAATCTGTAAAAGAAGTATCTACTATATTAATTTCTTTAATATTTAAGATTGTATTATAACCTGAATATGATGTTGTAATCATAAAATCAACAACATCTAATGTAGTGTATAATTTAGCCTTAGCTAATGCTTCTGATACAGATGAAGAATAGGCTCTAACAAGACCTCCGGCTCCAAGTAATATTCCACCGAAATATCTTGTGACAATTGCTAATATATTTGTCATATTATTTTTCTTTAAAACATCCATCATTGGCGCCCCTGCAGTTTTTGCTGGTTCTCCATCATCACTACATTTTTGAATATCTTGATTATCTCCAATTATATATGCATAACAGTTATGTGTTGCATCATAATATTTTTTCCTTATTGCTTCTAAAATAGTATTAACCTCATCAACTGATTCAACACGAAATAAGTGAGTTATAAACTCACTTTTTTGAATTATTATAGTGTTTTCAATCTCTTTTTGAATTCTAAACATTATAATCACCACATCTGATATTAGAATAGCATATTTACTTGTTTTATTCAACTTTTAACAAGTTGTTTTTCTAGACTAAGAATAAATATAATGATATAATTATATAGGTGTTGTTATGGACTATTTAAATAGCGGAATTAAATTAATAACAAAAATTAAATCACTAGGATATGATGCCTATTTAATTGGTGGATGTGTAAGAGATTATTTATTAGATATTCCATGTAATGACATTGATATTACTACATCAATGCCACTTGATGAAATTAAGAATAATTTCACTTACATTGAAAATGGAGTAGATTATTTAAGCATAACAGTTAAATTTGAAGGTATTAATGCTGAAATAACTCATTTTAGAAAAGATATAAGCTATAATGATCATAGACACCCAATTGTAGAAGAAGTAGATAATTTGTATGATGATACAACAAGAAGAGATTTTACAATAAATGCCCTAGCATTTGATGTAGATAAAAAGATTGTTGATTATCATAATGGAATTAATGACCTAAAGGATAAGCTAATTAGAACTATAGGGGATCCTAATCAAAGATTTGAGGAGGATGCCTTAAGAATTCTTAGAGCTCTATACTTTTCTTCAAAGCTTAATTTTAAAATAGAAAATAATACCTTAGAGGCAATAAAGGCGAAAAGCTATTTGTTAGCTTCATTATCAAATGATAGATTATTTTCTTATTTATCTAAATTAGTTTCTGCAAAATACTCAAATGGAATAGATTACATCAAAAAATATGATTTGTTTAGATATATTCCAGATTTTAATGATTGGTTATCTGCTACAGGCTTTGGATATACACAAGAAGAATTGGTTTATGGATATTATTATAAATATAATAAATATCCTCCAGTTATTACAGCAAAAGAAAAGAAGCTTTGTGTTTCATTAATGAATCTAGTAGATAATAAATTTGATGATTATTCTTTATATAGAAACAAAGAGTGTGTTTATAAGCTTTCAAAATTTATAGAAAGATTAAATATAAACCCTAGAGTTTTAAAAGAAAGAATAAGAAAGATGCCGATTTCAGAAGATAGTGAACTCGCTGTATCAAAATATGAAATTACTGCTGATTTTGAGGGAGAAATGAAATCTGTTGTAGTTAATGAAGTAATTAGGGCGATTATTAGTTTAGCAATTCCAAATGAAAGAGAAGCAATAATTAAATTTATAAAGGGGTTTAATCATGCAAAAAATGTTAGAAGCCTATATTGATTCATACGATTTCATTACAATTTTGATTGATAAGAGTATTGATTCAAAAGAAAAAGAATTTACCTTATTAGACAACAAAGGGATTGAATCAGAATTAGAAATATTAGAACATGTTGAAGAAAATAATTTTAATAAATATCTAGTTAAATTTATTCCTTCAATTAAATTATATAAAGACTATGTAATTAAAGACGAAATGGATAATACTACTCCATTAATGAGTGGTGCTATTATTAGAGATAGCCGTTTCGAAGAAAAATTTTATTATGATGGTCCTTTAGGAGTTGAATATACTAAAGAGAAAACCACATTTAGAATTTGGAGTCCAGTAGCAAAAGAAATATATATAGAACTAATAAATAAGAAAAATAAAACTGAAAGATATGACCTTAAAATAAAAGAAAAGGGTTTATGGGAAGTAACTGTAAAAGGTGATCTTGATTCTTTTGGCTATTTATATTTCGTTAGAGTATTTGATACATTCATTAAAATTAATGATCCCTATGCAATTGCTGCCTCAGCAAATGCTAGAATAAATTATGTAGTTAATCCTGATAAATTTTATAAAATGAAATATGAAAAGCCTGAATTCTCAGGTGAATATACAGATGCTATTATATATGAAGCATCTATTAGAGATTTTACTCAAGGTCTTGATAATGAATATAATGGAACTTTTTTAGGTATGCTAGATGATGAAACAGACCAGACAGAAGAGCCTAGAGGATTAAAATATATTGCATCACTTGGAGTTACTCACCTTCAACTTTTACCAGTATTTGATTTTGGTGGAGTTGATGATTTAGATAAAAATAGTGAATATAACTGGGGATATAATCCAGTTGAATATTTTGTTCCATCTGGATGGTATTCAATTAATCCTAATGATCCATATTCTAGAATTAATGAATTATTACAATTAGTTGATGAAGCCCATAATCTAGGCTTAAGAATAACTTATGATGTTGTATTTAATCATGTATATAAGCATGAACTATTCGCATTTGATAATTTAGTTCCAGGCTATTTCTATAGAATAGAAGCAGATGGAAGATTATCAAATTCATCAGGCTGTGGAAATGTAATTGCATCAGAAAGATTAATGGCAAGAAGATTTATAAAGGATGTTTTAATTTATTTTACTAAGGTTTTCCACGCTTCTGGCTTTAGATTTGATTTAATGGGATTACTTGATGTAGATACATTAAATGAATCATATAATGAAATAATAAAATACGAAGATAAAATTATGGTATATGGCGAAGGCTGGAATATGATGAATCCACTTCCAGATGAAAAAAGGGCCCATATGTATAACCATAAGCTAATGCCTAATTATGCATTTTTTAATGATAGATTCCGTGATTATGTTAGAGGTAGTCAATGGAATAGAACGAATGGCTTCGCATTAGGTAATATAAGAAGTAATTTTGATTTGAATCATCTAATTATGGGTTCTTGTATAGATTATTATAAATTTGATGAGCCTACTAGAAGTATTAATTATGTTGAATGCCATGATAATTATACATTTTATGATTATTGTAAATATCATAGTGGATTAGATGAGAAAAATATCAAAAACGCAGCTAGGCTAGCTATGGAGCTAGTATTAATTTCTGAAGGTATTCCATTTATTCACGCAGGCCAAGAATTTTATAGAACTAAAATGGGAGTTGAAAATTCATACAATTCTCGTGATAAGATAAATAAAATTGACTATGCTAGAAGAAATAAATCATTAGCAAATGTTGAAACATTAAGAGATTTAATATCTATTAGAAAAGAATATAAGGTTTTTAGATTAAGCTCACATGTTGATATTGAAAATATGGTTCATCCACTTGATGGTATTACAACTGGTAATTCTACAGGTATTTTCTTTGAGGATTATGAAACTAAGATGATATTATATATTAAAAATGACTATAAGGATAGTGAATTATATTCATCTGGATATAGTTTAATATTTGATGGTAAAAGAAGATGTGATATTATTAAGAATGTTCATATTTTCAAACAACCAGGTATATATATTTTTAGAAAGGATAAGAAATTATGGAAGTAATAGGTATTGTTACATCAATTAGCACTTCAGATGGTGTATATAATTTAATAGTATCAGATAAGAATAAAAACATAATTAATCTTAAAATCCTACCTGAAGATGCTAAAAATATTCAAATTGGTAAAGCTTATAGCTTTCAATATGAGGTTGTTTATGGTGCAGAAAGATCATCAAATAAGATAATATCATTTACAAATGTTGAGGATTTACCATTTGAATTACAGGATAAAACATTAAGATCTTTCTTTAAATCTTCTCCACTTTCAATAGAAGATGCTGCAAAAGAAGTAAATAAATATATTGATAAAATCGATAATGAAGTAATTAAAGATATTACAAAATATTTAATTGATTTATATCATGATGAATATTATATTTATCCTGCCGCAGCAAAAATGCATCATGCATATGTCGGTGGATTAGCTCACCATTCTATTGGAATGCTACATATGAGTGAGGGCTTTATAGACAATTATCCATTCCTAAATAAGGATTATATATATGCAGGTATTATGCTACATGATATTGGTAAAGCAATTGAATTATCTGGTGTAGTTCATACTGAATATACAGTTAAGGGCCAATTATTAGGTCATTTAGTTTTAGGTGCAATGGAGATATCAAATGCTGCAAATCACCTAGGATATCAAAATAAGGAAGAAACTATGCTTTTAGAGCATATGCTAATAAGCCATCACGGTGTACCACAATTTGGTTCACCTAAAAAACCACTTACTGCAGAAGCATTAGTTTTATGGTATATTGATACTATTGATTCTAAATTTAGAGTTTTAGGTGAAGAATTAGAAAAAACTAAAAATGGTGAATTTACTGAAGCTATTGGTGTAATAGATAAAAGTAAAATTTATAAACCACAATAAAACTTGAAAATAATAATTAATTAGATTATAATATGAATGTTTATAAAATGATGATGAAAGACATGGTAGAATAAATCCCTTTTAGAGAGAAGGCTATATGGTGAAATGCTTTCAAGGTAATGTCTATGAGTTCACTTTCTGAATGGCACCAACCCTGCCCGCTAGTCCCCGTTAAGGCTTAATGAGTGCTGTAATATTTATATATTGCAGAATTAAGGTGGTACCACGGTTATTCGTCCTTAGGCTTTGTCCTAAGGATTTTTATTTTTTTGAGGAGGAATTATTTATGGATGAATTAGAAAAGCTAAATAAAATTGCTGATGATGTCGATAAAGATCTTGAAACAGTAGAAGATTTAAATCAATTACAGCAAAAGAAAGCTAATTATTTAGGTAAAAAAGGACCTTTTGCTGAAATAATGGCTGGTATGAAAAACTTAACTGCAGATGCTAAAAAAGAAATTGGTATGGCAACTAATAAGGTTAAGCAAACAATTGAAGCAATGTTTGAAAAGAAAAGAGCAGCAATTGAAAATGCAATTATTGCTAAAAAGCTAGAACAAGAAAAGATTGATGTAACACTTCCTGGTGTAGCACTACCTGTAGGTGGTATACATCCTTTAATGCAAACTGTTATGGATTTAGAGGATTTATATATTTCTATGGGTTATACAGTAGCTGAAGGACCAGAGGTTGAAACTGATGAATACTGCTTTGAAAAGCTGAACCTTCCTAAGGGACATCCAGCAAGAGATATGCAAGACACATTCTATATTAACCCTGAATTGTTACTTAGAAGCCAAACTTCTCCAGTTCAAGTAAGAACAATGCTTGAAAAGAAGGGCGAACCAATTAAGATTATTTGCCCAGGTAAGGTATATAGAAGAGATGCAGATGATGCAACACATTCACATCAATTTATGCAATGTGAAGGATTAGTATTAGGTGAAAATATAACTTTAGCTGACCTAAAGGGTGCATTACTTGAGATGGCTAAAAAGATGTTTGATAAGGATAGAAAGATTAGACTTCGTCCTTCATTCTTCCCATTCACTGAACCATCTGTAGAGGTTGATGTATCATGTGGTATTTGTGGTGGTAAGGGATGTTCAACTTGTAAAAATTCAGGTTGGATTGAAATTCTAGGTGCTGGTATGGTTAATGATAACGTACTTCGTATGTCTGGCTATGATCCTAAAAAGATTCAAGGCTTCGCATTTGGTATCGGTGTAGAAAGAATTGCCATGCTAAAGCACAAGATTGATGACATCAGAAACTTCTATATTAATGATGTTAGATTCTTAAATCAATTTAAGGAGGAGAAGTAATCATGAGAGTATCTAAGAATTGGTTAAAAGAATATTTAGATTTATCAAAATTAACTGATGAAGAATTATATAATACAATAACTGCACACGTATGTGAAATCGAAACAATGACTAAGCTTTGTGATGCAACAAACCTAACTATTGGTAAGGTATTAGAATGTGTTGCAATCGAAGGTACACACTTACATCAATGTCAAGTTGAGGTTAAACCTGGTGTAGTTACTCAAATCGTATGCGGTGCACCTAACGTTGAAGCAGGTAAGAAGGTTATTGTTGCAAATCCAGGTGCTGTATTACCAGGTAATTTTAAGATTAAGCAATCTAAGATTAGAGGCGTTGAATCTAATGGTATGTTATGCTCTTTACAAGAATTAGGCTTAGAAGAAAAATATGTACCAGAGGAATTTAAAAATGGTATTTATCTATTTGGCGATGATGCAGAAATTGGTGCTAATCCACTAGAGGTATTAGGACTTGATGATACTGTAATTGATTTAGAGGTAACATCTAATAGAAGTGACTTATTATCTATTGAAGGTGTTGCATATGATTTAGGTGCAGCCTTAAATCAAAAGATTACAACTGTATTACCTGAAATAGAAGAATCAAATGAGAAGAATCCAGTTAATGTTAAGGTATTAACTGATAAATGCTATAAATATAATGCTAGATATATTAAAGGTGTTAAAATAGCAGAATCTCCTAATTGGATGAAATCAAGATTAATCGCATCTGGCACTAGACCTATTAATAATGTTGTTGATGTTACTAATTTCGTATTAATGGAATTAGGACAACCTCTACATTCATTTGACGCTGATAAGCTAGGTAATGAAATTGTTGTAAGACAAGCTAATGCAGGTGAAAAATTAAAAACATTAGATAATATTGAAAGAACACTTGAAGAAACTGATATTGTTATTACTAATGGTAAGGATGCAGTATGTGTCGGTGGTGTAATGGGTGGTTTATCTACTGAAGTAGATGATAATACAACAAATATCATTCTAGAGGCTGCATATTTTGATCCACTATCAATTAGAAAAACATCATCTAGATTAAATCTAAAGAGCGAATCATCTACTAGATTTGAACGTAAGATTGATTATGATAGAGTAGAAAGAGCTCTAGATTATGCTTCTCAATTAATTGTTGAATTAGCTGGTGGTGAAATCTTAGCAGGTGTTGCATCTGACATTAAGGTTACACCAGAGGCTAAGACAATTGATATTACTGTTGCTAAAATTAATTCAGTATTAGGAACTAATTTATCTAAAGAATATATTGAAGATTTATTTAATAGACTAGCTTATACATATTCAAAGAATAATGATGTATACACAATTACAGTTCCATCTAGAAGAATGGATTTAGAAGAATCAGTTCAAGATATTATTGAAGATGTTGCTAGAATGTATGGATATGATAATATTCCAACTACACTTGCTGCAACAAGAGATAAAGGTGGCTTAACTTATTCTCAAAAGAGAACAAGATTAATTAGACAAATCCTTGCCTTCATGGGATTAAATGAAGTAGTAACATATTCATTAATCGCAGAAAAGGACTTAGGATTATATGTTGAAAATGTAAAGGCTCCAGTTAAAGTATTAATGCCATTAACAGAAGATAGAGCAGTAATGAGAGAATCATTATTAAATGGTGTTATTGATGTTATTCAATATAATAAAGCAAGAAAGCTTGAAAACCTATCAATCTTCGAAATTGGTAATGTATATAATACAGATGACCAAACAATGCATTTGGCAATAGCATTAAATGGCTTATATTCATCTAATTTATGGAAAGGTGAGAAGCAAGCTTCATCATTCTATTTACTAAAAGGTATTTTAGATTCATTATTTGAAAAGCTTGGCTTCACTGTTCAATATTTACCATATTCTGGTATTTCATCATTCCACCCAGGTAGATGTGCTAAGATTATGCATAGAAACCAAGAAATTGGTGTAATTGGTGAATTACATCCTAAGTTTGCAAAAGACCATGATGTCGTAGGTACAATTGCATGTGAAATTGATATTACTCCAATTATTACAGAAGAGAATAAATTAAAATATCATTCAATCAATAAATTCCCTGCAATCTCAAGAGATTTAGCAATTGTTGTAAAGAGAGATGTATTAGCTGATTCAGTAAAAGAATCTATTCAAAAGGCAGCTAGAGGACATTTAACAGATATTAAGCTATTCGATGTTTATATGGGTGAAAATGTAGCTTCTGATGAAAAGTCTTTAGCATTCTCATTAGTATTTGAAGATTATACTAAGACTTTAGAAACTGAAGAAGTTGATGAATTTGTTAAGAATATCCTAGCTAAGCTAGAAAAAGATTTTAATGCAAGATTAAGATAATTATTTAAAAATGCGCACTATAAGAAAATTAAGTGCGCATTTTTTGCGCATGTCGCATTGATAGATTGTGCAAATATTGTAAATACAAAAAAGCAAAATCCGAAGTTTCAAACGATTTTTCTTTCAAAACTTCGGAAAAACCACTACTTTTTTGGCCAAATTCCGAAGTTCTGACGTTTTTTTTGCTTGAAACTTCGGATTTTATATTGTAAATAGCTATTAAAATAGATATAATTAAGGTAATAAAAGCGGAGGAATAATATATGAAAGTAATAGGTAGAAAAAAAGAAATAGATGAATTGTTAAGAATATATGAATCTGATAAACCTGAATTTGTTGCTGTATTTGGTAGAAGAAGAGTAGGAAAAACATTTTTAATTAATAAATTATTTTCTTCTAATTATACTTTCAAGCATACTGCATTATCTATAATTAATGAAGACACTGATGAAAGAATAACAACTAAAGATCAACTTAATCATTTTAAAGAATCATTAAAAAGATATGGTTATACTGGAGATAGAGTTATTGATGATTGGTTTCAAGCTTTTTATGCACTTGAAGATTTGTTAGAATCATCTAAAGATGAAAGAAAAGTAGTATTTATAGATGAATTACCATGGTTAGATACTAAAGGCTCTAAATTCATAAATGCATTAGAATCATTTTGGAATAGCTGGGCAAATGATAAAAATATAATGTTTATTATTTGTGGTAGTGCCAATGCATGGATGACTAAGAAGATGTTAAATAATTATGGTGGATTATATAATCGTATTACTAAAGAAATAGAATTATATCCATTTACTTTAAAAGAATGTGAAGAATTTATTGAAGAAAAAAATATTGTTCTATCAAGATATGATATTATTCAAGCTTATATGGTATTTGGTGGAATACCATATTATCTAGATATGCTAGATGAAAGATATTCTTTACCACAAAATGTAGATAATTTATTTTTTAAGAAAAATGCACCATTAAAAGGTGAATTTGAAAAATTATTTAAATCATCATTTAAGTCACCTGAAATAATAATGAAGATTGTTCGATTATTATTTAATAAATCAATTGGTTATTCTAGAAGTGAAATTGTAAAAGAATTAAATATGGAAGAAGGAGAAAAGCTATCAGATGCATTTAATGCACTTTCTACTAGTGGATTTATAATTAAATATAAACCAATTACTACTAATAAAAAGAATTTATTTTATAAATTAACTGATCCATTCTGTTTATTCTATTTACAATTTGTAGATAAGAATTTATCATTTAATGAAAATATGTTTGAAAGAAATTATGATTCAATGAAGATAGTTTCATGGAAAGGATTTTCTTTTGAAAATATCTGTTTAAATCATATTAATCAAATAAAAGAAGCATTGAATATCGCTGCAATATCATCAGAAGTATATCCTTTTATATATGTAAATGAAGGTAAAATAGAATCACAAATAGATTTAGTTATTAATAGAAAAGATAATATTGTAAATCTATGTGAAATGAAATTCTATGGTGATGAATATTTATTAAATAAAGAAGATTATTTTAAATTAATGAGAAAATCTAAATCATTATCTTCTTTTATTAATAAAAAACAAGTAATTAGAAATATATTAATTACAACATTTGGATTAAGAATAAATGATTATTCTAGTTCATATCAAGATGTTATTACTATAGATGACTTATTTAGGTAATTTGCTTAAAATTATTGAATAATTATAATTTTAGTTTATAATAAAGTTACTTTATAAATCTAATCATAACAATATAATTTAATATTTTTAATCCAGCAATTTCTAAGATTACTGGATTATTTTTTCTTTTGTATTTGCAATTATACTAATTAATAGTATAATTATCTCGGAAATTAGGTGAAATGATGCAAAGTATTTATAATTATACATTAGATATGCTAAAGGATTATATGATATCACTTGGCGAAAAACCATTTAGATCACAACAAATAATTGAATGGTTATATCGCAAGCAAATTAAATCATTTGATGAAATGTCTAATATAAAAAAATCATTTATTGAACAATTAAAAAATGATTTTAATTTAGATAGATTAGAATGTGTAACTAAACAGGAATCATTTGATGGTACAAAGAAATTCTTATTTAGATTAAAGGATGGTAATCTAATTGAAACAGTTCTAATGAATAATGATTATGGATATAGTGCTTGTGTTACTACAGAGGTAGGATGTAATATGGGATGTGCATTTTGTGCATCTGGCATGAAAAAGAAGCTAAGAAATCTTGAAACCTCTGAAATAGTATTACAAATATTAACTGCATCAGAGCTTGCGGGAATAAAAATAACACATGTAGTTGTTATGGGAATTGGTGAACCATTTGATAATTATGATAATGTTATTAATTTTATTAAAATATTAAATGAACCACTAGGATTTGAAATAGGCGCTAGACATATTACAGTATCAACATGTGGATTAGTACCAAAGATATATGAATATAGTGAATTCCCTCTACAGGTTAATTTAGCAATATCTTTACATGCACCTAATAATGAAATAAGAAATCAAATAATGCCAATTAATAAAACATATCCTATTGAAAAATTAATTACAGCTATTTCTGATTATATAGATAAAACAAATAGACGTGTTACAATAGAATATATTTTATTACAGGATATTAATGATACAGTAGATTGTGCTAATGAATTAGCTGACCTATTACATGGATTAAATGTATATGTTAATTTAATCCCATATAATGAAGTAAAAGAAAAGCCATATAAGAGAAGCACAAAAGAGGCAATGGTTAAATTCTTTGACATATTAAAAAAGAGAAAGATTAATGTCCAATTAAGAAGAGAACAAGGCGGAGATATTGATGCTGCCTGTGGACAATTAAGAAGTAAGCATATTAAATAAAAGGTGGATTAATGGAAAAAGGTAGAGTTATCAATTTATGCGGTGGCGTATATAAAATATTAATGGAAAATGGTGAAATAAAATCACTTAAGGCAAGAGGAAAGCTAAGAAGTGAAAAAACATATCAGGTTAATACTAAATCCTTAAGTAAAAAGAAGGATGTAGCATATGTTAAAAATTCACCAAAGGTTGGAGATATTGTATTAGTAGATAATGATATGATAGATTCATACTTACCAAGAAAGAATGAAATGATTAGACCAGATATTTCTAATGTTGATCAAATATTATTAGTATTTGCAGCAAAGGAACCTGATTTTTCGTTTTATTTATTAGATTTATTTATAGTTAATATAATTAAAGAAAAAATAAAGCCACTAATCGTAATTTCAAAAATTGATAAATTAACACCAAATGAATTAGAAGATTTAAAATCTAAAATGACTTATTATAAGGATTTAGGCTATGATGTATTATATGTTAATAGCTTAACTAAGGAAGGAATTATAGATTTAAAGGAACACCTTAAAAATAAAATAACAGTTTTGTCTGGCCAAACAGGAGCAGGTAAATCTACCCTAATAAATGCAATCTTACCAGATTTTAATTTACAAACCCAAGAAATATCTAAAAGCCTTGGTAGAGGTAAGCATACAACAAGAGAAATTAATTTATATGTTTATGAAAATGGATTTATAGGAGACACTCCTGGCTTTTCTAAATTAGATTTATCTACGATAGATAAGGATGAAATAAAATATTTATTTGAAGAATTTAAAAATTATAATTGCTATTTCAAGGATTGCAATCATAAAGAAAATATAAAAGGCTGTGGAATCCACGAAGCATGTAATAATGGATTAATATTAAAAACAAGATATGAAAATTATCTAAAAATGTATCAACAAAAGGAGAATAATAAATAATATGAAAATATCATTATCAATTTTAACTTTAGATTTTGCAAATGTAGAAAAATCATTTGTACCTTTAGCAAATGATGTAGATTATATTCATATGGATATAATGGATGCAGAATTTGTACCAAATATTTCATTTGGATATTCAGTTGTAGGCTCTTTAAGAAAATTAACTGATAAGCCATTTGATACACATCTAATGATGATGCATCCTCAAAACTACATTGAACAATTTGTAAAAGCAGGAAGCCAATATATTACATTCCATGTTGAAGCAGATTGTGATGCAGTTGAAACAATAAAATTAATTAAGTCATTTGGTATTAAGGCAGGTATTTCAATTAAGCCTAAAACAAGTGTAGAGGAAATCGAAAAATATTTAGGCCTTGTTGATATGGTTTTAGTAATGTCAGTTGAACCAGGCTTCGGTGGACAAAAGTTTATGTCATCTGCAATTGATAAAACTAAGAAGCTAAAAGAATTAAAAGAGAAGAATGGATATAATTATTTAATTAATATTGATGGTGGTATTAATGGAGATACTGCACCACTTATTTCTAATTATGTTGATTTAGCTGTATCAGGATCATATATTTGTAATGCATCTAATCCAAAGGAAAGAATAGAAGTATTAAAGATGCTATAAGATGATAAAAGCACCCGACGGGTGCTTTTTCTGTCCTATAAAGAGCAAAAAAACAGGCTAAGGCCTGTTAAATGCGCACTTTTTTGAACTTATTAAATTAAGCTCTTTCGATCTTTGCTTTCTTTAATGCTCTAGCAGAAATCTTAACTTTCTTAACATTTCCGTTTTCGTCTTTGATATGTACTGTTTGAAGATTAGCCTTCCAAGTACGACGAGTTGCATTTAAAGCATGTGATCTCTTGTTACCAGTAACTGTAGTCTTACCAGTTAAATAACACTTTGCCATAGTCGCTACCTCCTTGCAACAAAAATCATTCAGCCTTTTAATTCTACAATATAATGTTATAAATATCAAGCAATTTTTTAAAAAATGTAAAAATGATACACAAGTGTCCATAATCTTCCACATTTATTTGACAATTTGCATTTAAAGTGGTAATATTGTTATAACTAGTTTAATGTGTATTTGTAATTATTAAATTAGCCAGAGGCACTATATATTTTTAAAATGAGGTGTTTATATAGGTGAGTTATTATTTTGCTAATTTTATGAAAAATTAGAATAATTTATAATTAATTAAATTTGAACTAAAATACAGTTAATTCTGTATATACATATATTATATTTTAATCTTAAGGAGGTATTACCAGATGGGTGTTAGTAGTATTGATGTTGCACTTTTTAAACGTATGGTAATAAATGGAGCTATCAATCTTAAAAACAATTCTGAAGAGGTTGATAGACTTAACGTATTCCCTGTTCCAGATGGAGATACAGGTACTAATATGAGTATGACTGTTACATCAGGTATTAGAGAATTAGAGGCTTGTGAATCAAGCTCAATTATTGATAATGCAAAGGTTTTATCTAGAGGTGCCTTAATGGGCGCTAGAGGTAATTCAGGAGTTATCTTATCACAATTTTTTAGAGGACTATATGTAGGATTAAAGGAAATCCCACATAATTATTTAACTATAGAAGATTTAACAAACTGTTTACAATCAGGCTGTGAAATTGCTTATAAGGCAGTTATGGAGCCTGTTGAAGGTACAATTTTAACAGTAATTAGAGAAGCAATTACAGCTGTTAAGGCTTCATCATTTGAAACAGTTGATGATTTAATGGCATGTTATTTAGAAGCTGCAAAGAAGGCACTTGATAACACACCTAATCAATTACCAGTATTAAAGGAAGCTGGAGTAGTTGACTCAGGTGGAGCTGGATTTGTTAAAATTGTTGAAGGTATGGATTTAGCCCTTAAGGGAGAAATTCTTGTTGCTTCAGATGTTAATGCACAACCTACTGAAGTTAAAAAAGCAATTGAAGATATTAAATTCTTATATTCTATTGATTTCGTTTTAGAATTAAAGAAGCCAGATCAATTTGTTGAAAAGGAATTAAAGGCTGCCTTATCATTACTTGGTGATTCATTATCTGTAACAAGAGAAGATAATAAGGTTAAGGCTCATATCAATACAAATAGACCTGGTCGTGCTATTGAAATTTCTCAAAAGCAAGGCGAATTTATCTCATTAAAGATTGATAATAGAAAAGTACAAATGGAAAATAATACTAGTGAAGCTGCTAAAAATGTAATTGAAGTAAAGACAGACGCTCCTAGAAAGGAATTTGCACTTGTATCAGTTTGCTTCGGTGATGGTATCGTTGAAACATTTAAAGAATTAGGTGTTGATTATGTTATCGAAGGTGGTCAAACAATGAACCCTTCTACAGAAGCATTCGTTGAGGCTATCAAGGCCGTTAATGCAAATAATGTAATTATCATTCCTAATAACTCAAATGTTGTTATGGCTGCAAAGCAAGCTGCAGGTATGGTTGAAGGAGTTAATGTTGCTGTAATCAAGGCTAAAACAATTGCTCAAGGTTATGCATCATTAGTAAATTATAATCCTGAAGCATCACTTGAAGAAAATGTAGAAGCAATGACACAACAAATTGAAGCTGTTACATCAGGTGAATTAACATATTCTATTAGAGATACAGAAATCAACGGTGTTAAGATTACATCAGGTGATTACATGGGTATATCTAATGGTGAGATTGTTGTATCAACAGCTAAGAAAGATGATGCATTAAGAGATTTATTATCAAAGATTATTACTAAAGAATCTGCAGTAGTTACACTTTTCTGTGGAAAAGATGTTACTGAAGAAGAAATGTCAGCTGCAGAGGCTATGTGCTTAGAAATTAATTCAGAAATTGATGTTGAATTAATTGAAGGTAAGCAAGATATTTATTCTTATATTATCGCAGTTGAATAAAAATATAAAGGCTGGTTCACCAGCCTTTTTTTCTCAAAAGGAGAAGATGGAATCATGAATCTAGATTATGATATTTCTATAATTAGAGGCGTAGGTACTAAAACTGAAGAAGAACTTCATAAAATTGGCATAAAGAAAGTTCAAGATTTATTATATTTATTTCCTAAGTCATATGATATTTTTGAAGAAAATCCAGAATTATTACGTTCTGAACAGTATACTCTAATAAAAGGAATAATAGATTCTAATCCCATCTTTTTGAAGCATAGAACAAATTCTAATGCGATTATATTTTATTTTAGCTGTTATGGTAATAGAATTAAATGTATATATTTCGGCGGAGATTATTTAAGATTTAAATTATATAATGGTGCTAAGATTATTTTATATGGAAGATATAATTATAGTAATAAGGAATTTATTGTTACTAAAATCTTTTTAACTGATTTTGAATCTAAAATAGAATGTGATTATAAAATAAAAAATGTTAAAAACCATTTAATTCAAAATGCAGTTTTAGATATATTTTCAAATAATATTACAATTAAAGAAACATTACCAGAAAATTTAGTTACCAAATATAAATTATATGATATTGTAAAATATATTTATACATCTCATTTTCCTAAAAATAGAGAAGAAGTAAGACAAGTAATTAGAAGAAGAAAATATGAAGAATTCTTTTGGTATTGTTTAAGACTTGAGTTTTTAAAAAGCTTAAGAGCTGACATTATAAAACCAAAAAGAATTTTTGATGACATGCTATTAAATGATTTAATTAATACCTTGCCATTTGAATTAACTCCAGATCAATTAAAGGTAATGGAAGAAATCAAAAATGATATAAGAGCAACAAAGCCAATGAATAGATTAGTTCAAGGTGATGTTGGCTGTGGTAAAAGCATCGTAGCATTATATGCTGCTTACGCATTAATTCTTTCTAATTATCAAGCTGCGATTATGGTTCCGACTGAATTATTAGCTAATCAGCAATTCCAAGGGGCTAGAGAGCTTTTTGGTAAATATGGAATAATTGTTGAGCTATTAACCTCTTCAACTAAAGAAAAAGATAAAATAGATATTTTAGAAAGATTATCTTCTGGAAGAATTAACCTAATTATAGGAACTCATTCATTAATAGAGGATAATGTAAAATTTAATAATTTAGGAATTGTAATAATAGATGAGCAGCATAAATTTGGTGTTAAGCAAAGACAAAAGCTTATTGATAAATACAAATATACTGATTGCTTATATTTAACAGCAACCCCAATTCCAAGATCTCTTGGCTTAACCTTTTTTGGCGATTTAGATATATCTTCAATTTATTCAAAGCCAAAAGGTAGATTAGAAACAATAACTAAGATAGTTAATTATAGAGCAATTAAAGGATTAATGAAATCTATAACAAAGGAATTAGATAAGAATAATCAGGTTTATGTAGTAACACCTTTAATTGATGATGTAAATGAATTAAATGTTATGGACATAGATAGAGCATATAATTTATTTAAAGAATTTTTTCCAGATAAAAATATATTAACCCTTCATGGAAAAATGTCTAGCAAGGATAAAAATGATATTATGCAAGATTTTAATGTAGGTAAGGGCGATATATTAATTAGTACTACAGTTATTGAGGTTGGTGTAAATGTTAAAAGAGCAACAGTAATGGTTATCTGTGATGCTGATCGATTTGGCCTTGCAGCATTACATCAGCTTAGAGGTAGAGTTGGTAGAGCAAGCTTTCAGTCTTATTGCATATTATTAACTAATGATAGTGAAAATGAAAGATTAAAGGTAATAGAAGCTACAACTGATGGCTTTAAAATAGCAGAGGCTGATTTAAAGCTAAGAGGACCAGGTGATTATTTAGGAGATAGTCAAAGTGGATATTTTTCATTAGATTATGCCGATTTTTATAATGATATAAAAATATATGAATGTGCAAAAAAGGATGCCAAAGAAATGCTTCCAAAATTTAAGAAAAAAGAAATAGAAAGTAATATATTTAATGATATAATTAAAAATGAGGTTATAAATAGAAATATAAATAATTAATTGGAGTGATGTTTATGATTAAAATTGGTGTAGATGCAAATGGTGGAGATTTTGGAGTAAATACAACTGTACCAGGAGCAATGAAGGCTATTTCTATGTTTGATGATATTGAAATAGTTTTATATGGTGATGAAAATAGAATTAAACCATTATTAACAAATAGCGAAAGAATATCTATAGTTCATACAGAAAAAACATTAAGTATGGGAGAAAAGGATCCTATGCGTGCTGTAAGAAGAGAAAAAGATTCTTCTTTATGCATGGCTATGTATGCTGCGAAAAATAATGAGGTTGACGCTGTTGTAACATCAGGACCTACTCAGTGTGTAGTTATGGCAGCCCATGTTATTATTAGAAGATTACCTCAAATGGAAAGAGTAGCTTTATGTCCTATTATTCCAAATTTTGATGGTAAGCATAGATTAATGTTAGATGTAGGAGCTAATGTCGAGCTTAAACCTGAACAATTAGGTCAATTTGCTATATTTGCAACTATTGCCGATAAAGAAATTTTTGGCGTTAAAAATCCAACAGTAGGATATTTAAATATTGGTTCTGAGCCTGGCAAGGGTCGTGAAGCCGATAAAGAAGCCTATTATTATTTAAAGGATTTAAAGGGAATTAATTTCTATGGAAATATTGAACCTGATCAAGCAATTAATTGTCCTACAGATATTATTTTAACTGAAGGCTATGGTGGAAATATTTGTCTAAAGGCAGTTGAAGGTACTGCAAAAACTATGGGTAAGATGCTAAAACAAGAAATTAAAGCCTCTCTTGGTGGTAAGATTGGTTATTTATTTATGCGTAAGAATATCAAGAGATTTGCTAAAAGAATGGATTCAAAAGAAGTTGGTGGAGCTATGATTTTCGGTATTAATAAGCCAGTAGTTAAAGCCCATGGTAATTCTGATCCTTATGCATTCGCATCAGCCATTAAACAGGTTAGACAAATGGTTGAATCAAATATTATTGAGAAGGTAATTCCATATCTTCCTGTAATTGAAAGGGCTGAAGATACAAATGAATAATCCAGATAAGCTAGAAGATATTTTAGGATATCATTTTAATAATAAAAATTTATTGATTACAGCTCTTACTCATTCTTCATACGCAAATGAGCATAATATTGAATGTAATGAAAGAATGGAATTTTTAGGAGATGCTGTTTTAGAATTATCAATGTCTAAATATTTATATAGCATTATTCATCTTGATGAAGGAGTATTGACTAAAACTAGAGCTAAGGCAGTATGTGAAACAGCTTTAGATTTATATGCTTCAAAAATTAATTTAGGTAACTATTTATTTTTAGGAAAGGGTGAAGAAGCAACTGGTGGAAGAACAAGACCAGCTATTATTGCTGATGCCCTAGAAGCAGTATTAGGAGCTGTATTTTTAGATTCAGGCTTTGAAAATGCATGTAGGATAGTAGATAAATTTTTTATTCCATATTTGGACGATGTATTAAAAAATAAGGATTATAAATCTCAGCTTCAGGAAAAGCTTCAAAGCGAAAAAAGAAGTATTCGCTATGAAATAACAAAGGATGAAGGCCCAGCTAATAATAAGACATTTGAAGCAGTAGTATATATGGATGATATTTTAATGGGTAGAGGCATTGGTAAATCTAAAAAGGAAGCCCAACAAAATGCTGCAAAAGACGCATTAGAAAAGGAAGCACAAGTATAATAATGATAAATAAATTATTTGAGTTAGGATATTTTAAATATCAAGATTTTATATTAGATAATATGAAAAAATTATCCCTATCTCCACTTGAGGCTATTGTATTAATTAAAATGCTTGATGAATATAAAATAGATAAAAGAGTTTTAATTGATGAAATTTCAAATAATATTATTGAAAAGAAATCCTTGATAGAGGAGGCTATGTCTAGCCTAATTGAAAAAGGATTTTATTCAGTTTATGTATCATATGATAATGGCCTTGGTGAAGAGGTTGCATCATTAGATGGCTTTTTTGAAAGAGTAGAAGCTATATTAAATAATACTGGCGTAATAGATAAAGAAGATGAATTATTTTCTGTAATTGATTATTTATCTAATGTATTAAATAGAATATTATCATCTCAAGAGGTTGAAATAGTAACATCCTTAGTTAAAGAGGATTTTTATACATTAGATAATTTCAAAAATGCTATTGAAGAAAAGCTAAAGAATCGTAGTGTAATTACAATCAAATTGATTGCAAGAGCGCTAGCAACTAAAGAAAGTCCTAAAAAATTAAATTCGAATAACGATTTAATGAAGGATTTTATTAAAAATGTTAAATAATGAATAAAAATACTGCAAAAGAAATATTAAATATAATAAAAAATGAATATGTGCATAATCCGAAACCAGAATTAGATTTTTATGATAATTTTACTCTTTTATGTGCAGTAATGCTATCAGCTCAAACTACCGATAAGAGGGTAAATATTGTTACAAAGGAATTATTTGCTAAATATCCAACTCCATTTGATATGATGAATGCCAAAGAAGAAGATGTTATATCAATAATTAATAGTGTTGGATTAGCTAAAACAAAATCAAAAAATTTAATTCTTTTATCTAAAAAATTATATGAAGATTATGATAGTATCGTTCCAAATACTATGGATGAATTAACAAAGCTTCCTGGTGTAGGAAGAAAGACAGCAAATGTTGTTTTAGCATTAGGATTTAATATCCCTGCAATGCCAGTTGATACACATCTTTATCGTATGGCAATTAGATTTGGATTCATAAAAAGCACAGATGATGTTTTAAAAGCAGAAGAAAATTATAAGAAATATATTGATAAAAATGAATGGATTACGGCTCATCATTTGTTGTTATTATTTGCAAGATATCATTGTAAAAGTCAAAATCCGTTATGTAAGCAATGTAAGCTAATTAATTTTTGTAAAGAAAAAAATAAAATTTTATAAGAAAAATTAATGCAAAATGACGAAAAAGTATAGTAAATAAGGCTATACTTTTTTATTTTTTGCCTAAAAATAAAAATAATCCACTAAAAAAAGCATTTTTTTATCAAACTTTTATTTTGTTATATTTGAGTGATATGATTGTATAATCAAGATGAAAAAAATTTTTTAGTGAGGGCATTATGGAAAAATTATTACTAGAAATTGAACGTAGAGTATTAGATAAAGAGGGCAGGTACGCTATAATTGGTACAGAATTTAGAGCTAGAAGATTAGCACTAAAAAAGACATTAAAGTTTCTTTCTTACAAGCTTTGTTCTGTATCATATGCTTCAAAAATTGAAAGCAGTGATATTATTCCAAATGAAGTTGTTTTAAGAGAAATATCTAGTAGACTAGGAATGGATCAAAAGCAATTTGATGGAATATTAGGATTAAGAGAAGCAATTGAAGCTGGAATTAAAGCAATTTTATACAATAATATAAAAAGTCTTGATGGCTTAATTAAAAATTGTATTGATTTTGATAATTATCGTTCGAGAATTTTTCAATTTCTTTATTATGCTAATAAAAACAATTTAGAAGCAGCAACAGCTATGCATACGGAATTAATTAAATTATCAACTACAATGACTAATTTTGACTTTAATGTATTTGTTGTTATTGAAGGGATATATTTCTTTAAAATAGGAAATATTGTAGAGGCCTTCAATACTTTAAAAAAGGCAGAATATTTACCTTTAGCAAGATATGTAAAATATGTATTACATTTATACTTATTTTATTGTGCAAATGTATTATGCAGTCCAGATACAATTTATTATTATAATTTTGTTAGAGAAGAATTATTCTCAATTGGCTCATATGAGCTTTTAGATGAAGTCCAATATTATCTTGCAATATATCATGTAAAGAATGATTCATTTGAACGTGCAAGTGATATATGTAATTCAATTAAAGAATTTAAATATAAAAACTCTATTATGTTTTTAATTGCATATTTGACTGGTGCTTCGATAAGATCTTTTTCAAGAAAAAATATAATTAAAGCCGCGAGATGCATATATGATTATATAAATGATCAAGAATTATTTATGATTGATATTAAAGAATATGATGGCTTTTATCAGCTTGATTATAGCTCACTATTATTTAAGTATCTATTAATGAAAGATGATCTTGAAAAATTCGATTATATTATGACTAATGTTGCAAATGAAGTATCAATAAGTGAGGATAAATATATAAAAAGATTTTTCGTTGATCAATTATGGCAAATATCGAAAAAACAACAAAAATATAAATTCTTATATGATGGATATGAAAAATTAATCAAAGGGGTAAATAAAATTGAAAATTAAAATTTTCTTTTTAATCTTAATCGGATGCTTAATTTCAACATTTATATCAATAAAAACCTATGCTGCAACATGGGAATTTAGATGGACTAATACAGTTATTAAAATACCTTTAGGAGGTAATTTGTCTGAATATTCCTTATTACCTGAAGCAAAATTATATCGTGACGGAGTATTGTTAACTGATGCGAATATCTCTTATTTACGTCAAGGTGATTTTTTGTGTTTTTTATCAAATGTTAATACAACTCGTGTTGGTACATATAAGGTATGGTATAAGGCTTCAGAAAATGATAAATATTGTCCTGGTACTTGTACTGGGTACAGAGAATTAATTAGCTTTATAGTTGAAGATAGTATTGCGCCAAAAATAGATGTTATTAACGATAATTTATTTATTCAAAGAGTAAATATTATTTCATCAGATAATTATGATACTTTAAATAATTTAGTAAATAATAATATAAATGTATCAGATAATTATTCAGAATGTGAAATTAAAATCAATCATAACATTGATTTTACAAAAAAAGGAACATATCCAGTTAGTGTAAGCGCGATTGATTCCTCAGGTAATAGAACAACCAAGAGCTTCAATGTCACAATTTATGATGCAAGCTATCCTGTAATTGATTATAAGGGCGATTTACCTTTATTGCTTCCAATGGATGGAAGCATCAGCATTAAAGATTTGTTTAGTGCTTACGATGAAATTGATGGAGATATTTCTAATAGAATTCAATATCAAAAGCTAGATTTATCAAAAATTGCTGATTATGATTACACAGTATCAGTTAAAAATAATTCTGGAAACGAAACTACATTAACTATTCAAATAAGCGTAGTTGACGATGTTGCGCCAACAATTACCTTGACTACAAAAACTTTAATAGTAGATTATAAAACAGATTTTGAAAATTATGATTTTGCTAGTAAAGCTAGAATAAGTGATAATTTGCCAATAAATTATGATAATCTCATTATAACCACAAATGTTGAAAACAAGGTTGGAACATATAGCGTTTGGTATGAATATTCAGATGGAGTATATGATACAAAGGAAGAATTAACAGTTAAATGTGTATCAAAGGAAAAACCTAAAATCTATACTGATGATATTATAATTGATACAAAAGCGAATATTAAATTAAAGGACTATATAACAATAGTTGATGAATCTGATTCACTAGTTTATGAAAGTGTTGAAATTGATGATAGTAATGTGAATTACGAAAAGGAAGGCACATATTACGCTAATGTATATGCAATTAATTCATCTGGTCTAAGCTCAACTGAAAGAATTAAAATAATTATAAATGATGAGAAAAAATTATTAGATGGAGTTAATGTACCCATTTTAATTGTTATGATTATACTATTAGTAATTACTATTGGCTATGGAATATTCTTTATTTATTATTTCCTTATTCGAAAGAGAAAAACTGAAAGAAATAATAATACAGGAAGTACTATTAAATAAATATAATTTATTAGTTGAAAAACTTTTGATAATGTATTAAAAAGTCCACAATATATGATATAATCACATTAGGAGAAATTACAGATATGAAGGGCTTTATTTATGGTCAAACTCAATATAATCTTTTAAAAAGTGCAGTTAGATTAAAGGATTACATCAAATTAGCAAAGGATAATTCCTTTGATTTTTTGACTATTACTGATAATAACCTTTTTGCATCCTATAAATTTTATACTGAATGTAAAAAAAATAATATTAAACCAATAATTGGGCTTGAATATTCATATAATACTTATAACTATAATTCAACCTTTTTATTGTATGCTAAAAATAATAATGGATACAAAAATTTAATAAAGGCATCAACGCTAATTAGAACAGAAGAAAATATAGATAATAATATGATTTTATCATTTACTGATATTATTTATATCTATGCGTTTAATGATTCTTATTTGGAGGCATTAATTAGCTCTAATGATGATGCAAAGGAATTATTATCTATGCTTAAATCAATGAATGCATATATCGGTATATCTTTAACAAATAAGCCAGATAAGGCTTTAGCTTATAAAAAATTATATGAGTTAGCTAAAGAATATAATATAAAGATAGTTCCTATTCATCAATGCTTGTTTTTAAAACCAGAGGATCAAATTATATATGAATCATTAAGAAAAATAGATAATGACGAATCAAATATTCAAGCATTTGACGATTATAGCTTTTTAATTAATCCTGAGGATAATCCAATAGTTGATGAAATAATTAATCAAATTAGTTTAGATTTATATAAAGAAAAGATTAATTTACCTAAATTTCCAAATACTAAAGGTGTAACATCAGCTAAATATTTAGAGGCTTTATGTTATAAAGGATTATCTAAAAGAGGATGTAATAATCAATTGTATTACCAAAGATTAGATTATGAGTTATCTGTGATTAATAAAATGGGATATGATGATTATTTTCTAATTGTATGGGATTATATTAGATATTCTAAAACAAATGATATTTTAGTAGGACCAGGTAGAGGTAGTGCTGCAGGAAGCTTAGTTGCATATTGCTTAGGTATTACTGATATTGATCCTTTAAAATATAATTTATTATTTGAAAGATTCTTAAATCCTGAAAGAATATCAATGCCTGATATTGATACTGATTTCCCTGATAAGGATAGAGATAAGGTAATAGAATACGTTAAAAATTTTTATGGTAAAAATCATGTATGTAATATTACAACCTTTGGTACATTCCAAATAAAATCATCAGCTAGAGATTTAGCTAAGGTTTTTAATGTTAATCAATCAAGAGTAGATGAGCTTGTTTTAGCTATTGATAAATATGGCTATGATAAGCTATTAGAGGAATATAAGGATACTGATTTATATGATTTCTTATATGTTGCTAAAGGAATTGAAGATTTCCCTAAAAATATTAGTACTCATGCCGCTGGTATTATCATTAGTGATAAAGCATTGGATGATGTTATTCCTTTACAAAATGGAATTAATGGATTATATCAAGCACAATATGAAAAGGATGACCTCGAAGCAATTGGACTTTTAAAAATGGACTTCCTAGGAATAAGAAACCTTACAATGGTTTATGATATGATGCAGCAAATACCAGGCTTTGATATGAAAGCATTAAGAAATATACCTTTAGATGATCCTAAGGTATATAAAATGCTTCAAAATGCTGATACTTTAGGTATTTTCCAATTAGAATCAAAGGGAATTAGAAAGGTATTATCTGATCTAAAACCTGAAAAATTTAGTGATATTGTTGCAGTACTTGCGTTATATAGACCAGGTCCAATGGATAATATTCCTGAATTTATTAGAAGACGTCATGGTGAGAAATTTGAATACATTCATAAGGATTTAGAGCCAATATTAAAAGAAACGTATGGAGTAATTGTATATCAAGAGCAAATCATGATGATAGCTCAAGCTTTTGCAGGCTATTCCTTAGGCGAAGCTGATTTACTTAGAAGAGCCATATCTAAAAAGGATGCATCTAAGCTTGATGCATTAGCTAATGATTTTATAGATAGAAGTGTTAAAAAGGGTTATTCTAAGGATTTGGCTATTAAAATATATAATTTAATTTATAAATTCGCAGATTATGGATTTAATAAATCTCATTCAGTTGCATATTCAATGCTATCTTATCAAATGGCATATTTTAAAGTGAATTATTTTAATGTTTTTATGTCTTCAATGCTTAATTATGTATTAGGTAATTCTGAAACATTAGAGGCTTATATAAATTACGCAAAAATGCGAGGTTTAAAAATATTACCTCCAAATGTGAATGTATCTGATTCAAAATTTGTTTACCAAATCGATAGATTATTTATGCCATTAAATACAATTTATTCAATTGGCTTAATACAAGAAAATTCAATTATTAAGGAAAGAAATACAAATGGCTTATTTAAATCATTTGAGGATTTTAAACATAGATGTAACTTCTTAAGCCAAGCTCAAATTGAAGCATTAGTCTATGCTGGAGCGTTAGATATCTTTGGTAAAACAAAAAGAAGTATGATTGAAAATTCATCAAAAGAAAATGATATTATATTTAGCCATTTAGTAGGTGTTGTTGAAAATAAAGAAGAATATTCATTTGAAGAATTAGCTTCAAACGAAAAAAAATATTTAGGAATAAATTTACAATATAATATTTTTAATAATATTAATAAATTGATTAATAAATATAAAACAATACCACTAAGTAAAATTCTGGAAAATACATATTGTAATTCTATAGTAGCTTTAAGTCAGATAAAAAAGCTTAGAACTAAAAAGGGAGAAGAAATGGCTACCTTTATGGTATCAGATGGTACTATGGAATTTAGAGGAGTTATTTTCCCTAAATTTTATCCTAATTTAAAGCAATACTTGTTAGCTAATCAGCTATTAATTGTTAGAGGAAGACTAGAAAAAGATAATAGAAGCGAATATTCATTTAATATTGTAGATATAAGTCAAGTACAAAACTAGTTTTATAATTTTATGAAAACGTATTTAACGGTCTTTAAATATTGAAATGAACTTGTATTAGTTTTATAATAAAAGTATAGAAATCAATTTAGGAGGAATTTAATAATATGCCATTAGTAAACGCAAAGGACATGGAAGCAAAGGCATTAGCAGGTCACTATGCCGTTGGAGCTTTCAATATTAACAATCTTGAATGGACAAAGGCCATTCTACAAACTGCACAGGAGTTAAATTCACCTGTTATGTTAGGTGTATCTGAAGGTGCAAATAAATATATGTGTGGCTATGAGGTAGTAGCTGACATGGTAAAGGCAATGATTAAGTCATTAAATATTACTGTTCCAGTTGCCTTACACTTAGACCATGGTACTTACGAAGGAGCTAAAAAAGCATTAAAGGCTGGCTATTCTTCAGTAATGTTCGATGGTTCTCATTATCCACTTGAGGAAAACCTAGAAAAGACTAGAGAAATTGTAACAATTGCTCATTTCTTAGGTGCTACTGTTGAAGCAGAAGTTGGTACAATCGGTGGCGAAGAAGATGGTGTTGTAGGTATGGGTGAAGTTGCAGATCCAGAGGAGTGCGCTTTATTAAAATCTACAGGTATCGATATGCTAGCTGCAGGTATTGGTAATATCCATGGTAAATATCCAGCTAATTGGAAAGGACTTCAATTCGATGCATTAGCTAACATTAAGGCTAAGGTTGGTGACTTCCCATTAGTATTACATGGTGGTACTGGTATTCCTGAAGATCAAATTAAGAAGGCTATTTCTTTAGGTGTAACTAAGATTAACGTTAATACTGAATGTCAATTATATTTCCAAGAGGCTACTAGAAAGTATATTGAAGCTGGTAAGGATTTAGAGGGTAAGGGATTCGATCCACGTAAGCTATTAGCTCCAGGTACTGAAGCAATTAAGGAAATTGTAAGAATCAAAATGGAAATGTTTGGTTCTGTAGGTCATGGTAACGACTAATTAATACAAGTATAAGGTTCTAAAACAGTATAATAAAAGCTATAAAACTTCTAATTTATGATATATTATTTAATATATTACAAGAATTAGAAGTTTTTTTATTTTGAAATATTATTCATCAAAGAAAGTTACAGAAATACTTGGAGTTACTACTCAAACATTAATGAATTGGGATAAAGAAGGTAAGCTTAAACCATCCTATGTAAAATCAAATGGATATAGATATTATTCAGAAGATTCAATACTTTCATATACATAGGAAAGAAAAACAAAGAAGAATTTTAATGCATCTAGTGTATAATTTCGTTTATTAATATTTAAATTCTTAATAGGTAGTAAGTTTTCCATAATCGTTCTTTACACTAGTTATTATAACAATAAATTTTAACATTTAAAAAAGCTAATATAGTGATTAAGATATAAAATTATGCTATACTTTTATTAGTTTGGTATTATAGAAAGAGTGATTTTATGACAAAAGATATGATAAGTGGAATATTACTATTTTTATCTTTAATAGTTCCATTAATTGGTGTACTTATATTTTGTATTTTTGATAGATTTGTTGATAAAAAAAGAAAATCAATTTATATATTATTGGTATTATTAGTTATTTCCCTTGTGTTTCAAAATTACATTCAATTTTATTTCATGGAATATGAAATTAATATTACAGCAAGATTAATTGCATCTGTTTATGGATATTCAGTAAGACCAGTTATAATTGCATTATTTATTCATTTAGTTAGTCCAAATAAAAAGCATATCCCTGTTAGTATATTATCTTTTATAAATTTTATAATTTATACTACCGCATTCTATTCAGATATATGCTTTAGCTTTACTCCTGATAACCATTTTATCGGAGGACCACTAAGATATACATGCTTAGTTATTAGTGCTATATTACTTATATATCATATCGTTGTTGTAGTATTAGAATATAAAAAAGAAAAGAAAAAGAATATATTAATACCTATGTTTTTAACAACCGCAGTAGTAGCTGGTATTTTAATAGATATATTTGGATATTCACATATTTCACATTTAGTTGATTATGTTACTATTATGTCTGTCATAGTTACTGTATTTTATTATTTATGGTTACATATTCAGTTTGTTTATAGACATGAAAAAGATTTAATGGCTCAACAAAAAATACAGCTAGCCTTATCTCAAATTAAGCCACATTTTATTTATAATACCTTAAATGCAATCCAAGATATTGATGGTATGCCAGAAAATGCTAGGAATGCCATTGTTGATTTCTCAAAATATTTAAGAGAGAACCTAGACTTTTTGACAGCCTCTAATTTAATTCCATTTAGTAAAGAATTAGAGCATGTTAAAAAATATGTTAATCTAGAAAAATTAAGATTTGAAGATAAAATCAATGTTGTTTTCAATGTAGAAGAAACAAATTTTTTGATTCCTTCACTAAGCCTACAAATGATTGTAGAAAATGCTATTAAGCATGGTATTACTAAAAAATATGAAGGTGGTACAGTAAAAATTACATCATATAAAAAGGATGATAAAATATTTATTATAGTAGAAGATGATGGCGTTGGCTTTGATGTTAATAAGGTAATAGGTGAAACACATTTAGGATTTAAGAATTCAAGAGCTAGATTAAGACATTTTGTTAATGGCGATTTAGTTATTGAAAGTGAAATAAATAAGGGTACTAAGGTAACAGTTATTATTCCTGATAAAAAGGAGATTAATATTAATGAAGATAATAATAGTTGATGATGAAAAGCATGCTATAAATACATTAAAAAGGAATTTAAATGGTTTAGTAGAGGAAGGAAATATTAATACATTTGATAGAAGCATTAATGCATTAGAATATGTAAAGGAAAATGATGTTGATGTTGCCTTTTTAGACATTGAAATGCCAGAAATAAATGGTATAGAATTAGCTAAGCAAATGAAAAAATTTAAACCCAAAATTAATGTTATATTTTGTACAGGCTATTCTGAATATATGCATCAAGCAATATCACTTCATGCAAGTGGTTATTTACTAAAGCCATCAGATAAGGAAAAGGTTAAAGAAGCGCTAGATAATCTATTATATCCAATTGATCCGATTAAAAATCATTTTTATGCTAAAACATTTGGTAACTTTGATTTTTATGTAGATGGTGTACCACTTAAATTTTCTCGTTCTAAATCAAAGGAATTATTGGCTTATTTAATAAGCCTTAAGGGTGCAACCGCAAATAGAAAAGAAATATCTGCAATATTATTTGAAGATGAATATAATTTAAAAACTCAAAATTATTTAACAAAAATATATAAAGAATTAATTGAATCACTTGAATTAGTAGGAGCTAAGAATCTTGTAAGAAAGGGATACAATACCTATTGGGTAGATATAAGCTTATTCTCATCTGATTTATTTGATTATGATAAGGGAGAGCCTCAAGCAATTAATTCATATAATGGTGAATTTATGTCCCAATATGAGTGGGCATATTTAGATTAAATTTTAGTCACAGCATAGCTGTGGCTTTATTTTAAATATTTTTATATTTGTCACATGTTTGTCACATTTGGTATGCTAGAATAACACTTGATTAAGCAAGAAGGCTTAATTAAAGGAGATGTTTTTAATGGAGAAAAACGTAGTTGTAGTAGCGAAAAGGGAAAGTGCTAACAGGAATATGACAGGTGCCTTATCAACTTTCGGTTTATTTAGTGTGTTTCTAGCATTTGATATCTTATTTTATGTTAGAGATAGATATACTTGGGAATTAGTATTATTAATTATTTCAGCAATATTAGAGGGATTTGCATTAATTGGTTTATTATTTGCATGGAGTAATTTAAGTTACTCTAAAAAAATAATTAATGAACCATTAATCATTTTTGATAGAGATAAGAATACATTTATTGTAATTGATTGCATTTTACATAAAAATGTTGAAATACCAAAGAATGATGTTATTGAAGCAAAGATAGCAGATAAGGGAGACGCTTATCTTTGGTATAATAAAGATTCTAAAAAGACTTCTATGTTTATTGGATATTCTAATAAAAGTAGTGAAGATTTAATTAATAATGAAATGTTAAAATATAAGAATTTAAGTGAGGAAAATAATAATGAAGAAAATCAAAGTATTTAGTATATTAGCGCTAACAGGAGCTGCAATAATAGGTGTAGCATTAACAAGCTGTAGTGGTAATAATTCATCAAAGAAAGCTGTTTATGGAATAAATGATAATGACGAAGTAGCAAAAATAAATGAATGTGAATTAATATTTAAAGAGAATAGTGAAATTCCATATGTATCACTTGAAGATGGTACTAAGTTTTTAAGTGAACTTCGTTCTGCTGCTTTAAAAGATAATAAATACAAAGTTGAATATAAAAAGAATGGAAATGAATATGTTCTTTCAAATGAAGCTGGAGGAACTTGTACTATTAATAAAGAAAAACAAACATTAACATATAATGATTATGATAAATTCACAGCAATAGTTCCAGATACTCAAAAGCCTATTTCATTATTACCAGTACTTAATAAATCTTTGAAGGTTGTATCTAACGATTATACAGCTGGTAAGGAAGTAACATTCGATTTAAATGGATATTCATTATTAGACATTTACGAAAAGGATGGTAAATGCTATTTACCACTTAGTGTTTATAATAGTGTATTACTTAATACTTGTATTAGTATGAATTTGGCTTATAATGGTAAGGATTTATTCTTTATGCCAGGTTCAGTAATATCAAAAAATAATTTAGAAGGCGAACCAGAATTAACTGAGATTGGTAAGAAGTTTTACGATGGAGCAGCAAAGGATAAAATATCTGAAGAATTCATGAATTATTATTATCAATCAATATGTTTTGATTTCAATTGTGAATACGGCTTAGAGGGTAATTTTACAAATTTTGATGAATTTTTAAATCAATATAAATATAAAGAAAAAATATTATCTACCGATCCTAAGCAAATTGATAATTATACAGCTATCGCATTAACTTGGTTAGGTGTAAAGGGCGATGAACATACTGCTTTAAGTGAAACCTCTAATATGTACAAATTTAGAGATAATAAAATTGATACTTCACAAATGAATCCAGTTAAGGTAAATCATGAAGAAATGGATTCAAAATATAAGAAAGCATATCAAGAAGCAGGAATTAAGACAGGTTATGAATTTGCAAAGGATAAGGGAACTGTATTTGTTACATTTGATTCTTTTACAGATACAAATGAAAAATTATTATATAAGAAGAATAAAGATAGCGATGATGAATTATTATCAATGTCGAATACAGCATGCTTATTTAATGAGTTATATAAAGATTTAACATCTAATACATATAAGGATACAATTAAAAATATTGTAATTGACGTAACAGCTAACGATGGTGGCTCTGCAGAAGGTTTATTATATTCATTATCAACATTAATTGGTAATGTAACAGTTGATACGGTTAACCCTGTTAGTGGTGGACACAATAAGCAAGTATTTAAGGCAGATATCAATGCTGATGGTAAGGTTGATGCTGATGATAAATCATTAAGTGAATTAGGATTTAATATTTATTTCTTAGATTCAGAGTATTCATTCTCATCAGCTAACGCAATGCCATATTTAGCTAAATTAAATAATCCAAATGTTAAAACTTTAGGTCAAAAAACTGCAGGTGGTCCATGTGCAGTTAGATCTTATGTCACACCAATTGGTAGTGTTATTTCATCTTCAAGCTTATGTGTTATTTCAAAATTAGAAAATGGCAAATATGTTAATATTGATGATGGAATTAAAGCAGATTATGAATTAACAGAGGAACAAATGATTAATAGAAACTATATTCTTGATAATATTGATAAGTGGAAATAAAAGGATATATTATGAATAAATTTAGAAAATTATTAGTATGTTTACTAGGATGCTTCCTATTTGTATTCGCACTTACATCATGCTCAAATATTAATCAAGGCTATGCAGATAAGATTAATGATGCATACAAAAATGGAACTACATTAAAGTATGAAGCAGTTAAAAAAGACCTTGGTGACGAATGTATTGATTTAACTAAGGAACAAAGTGGTATCTTAATTGCGATAAAGGGTATGACTGCAGGTAATTATAAGGATAAGCTTAAGGATGCAAAGCCAGAAGATAAATATGATTTTATTTCAGTTACTGTTGTACAAGGAAATTGCTCATATGCAATTTATACTTCAGGAACAGCTGGTGAAATTCAAGCTGCAATAAATAACGGCTCAAAATAATAGATAATGGTGGTAGTAGTAATAATATGTACCCAATGTCAAGGACACTTATAAAAAAGGTATATGTTATTAATAAATAATCAATGGGTTGTTAAGACATCTTAACAGCCCATTTTATGATTTATAGAAGCAATTTTTAAGAAAATAATGATATAATATAAACAGATAGTTAAAGATATTTGGTGAGATTGTGGAAATATTAAAATATGGTAATACTAATACATATTATATTTATGGCTTATTGATTGATACGGATTATGCAGGAACAATAAATCAATTTTATAAATGTATTAAAGAAAATAATATTAATATAAAAGATATTAAATATGTAGTTGCTACACACTATCATCCTGATCATATGGGATTAATATCTGAATTAATGAAATTAAATATTAAATTATTATTAATAGATATTCAAAAAGAATATATTCATTTTTCTGATAATATATTTAATAAAGATAAAATATCATATACACCTATAGATGAATCTTTAGCAACAATAATATCTATTAAAGATAGTAGAAGCTTTTTAAAATTATTAAATATAGATGGTGAGATTATTTCTACACCATCACATAGTAATGATTCAATATCTATAATATTAGATAATATAGGAATTATAGTAGGGGATATAGAACCATATAATTATATAGATATTTATAAAGATAATGCTAAATTAAAAGAAGATTGGGATAAGATTAATTCATATAATCCTAAATGCATATATTATTCCCATCATTAAGTGCTTAAGATTAGAAATAATTTTAAGCTTTTTCTTTTCCAATATATTTCCAATATGTTGCCAATTTATTATTGATTTTATCCAATTTTCTGCCAATTTTTTAGAAATATTGGCTTAATTTCTTTTGATTTTAATTATATTATAATGGTAGAGGTGAACTTGAAATGAAGAATTTACCAATTGGAATTGATAAGTAAAAATTAAAGAATTTACTATAAAAAATTTATAAGAAAAAAGTATTAAAACAATAAAGAAAAAGACTCATTTGTGGAAAAATTAAAATTCCTAAATGAGTCTTTTTCAATAAGCGAAACCTCTCCAAAATCCAAGGATTGTTTCAAATAGGATTTCTCCTCATCTTTGTCTGTTTCAAACAAAGTAAAACTGTCAGCATGGAAACGACAGGTTAGATATTCTTGTGGCAAGTGGGGATTTCACTTCAGTTCTTATCGAGTCTAGAACCAACGCAAGCATTACTAACGACAAACCACATCTCGTTGTCATAGAGCCGGTTTTAACCTTTTATATTAATTTATTTGCTCCTAGTATTTCCACCTAAGCTCAGGGTGCTAGGACATATGAGGCTTTCGCCAATTTATCATCAACTCCAAATGATAACAAACGATATAACAAGGGAGTATATCGGCAAGAATAACGAAGTAAATCGAGAAGCTTTCCATTAGTTCCTACGTCTTGAACCAGCGTATCGCCATAGCTTGCATGGGTCCACTCTAAATGTCGCCCATATTGACCAAAATTCTTATGTAATTAATGTAAGAATAATTTATCTTACAATATTAATATAGCCATTTTTTTAAATATGACAACTATTTAGTTGCTTTTTATGAATAACCTTACCATATTATATATGTACAAAAATCGAACTGAGGAGTTATATATGCAAGAAAAAGTAAAAGAAATTTATAATAAGATCAAACCAGAAATGGCATTTTTAAAAGAGATGGCAATTAATAAGATGTATGATGATTATTTTTCTAAAAATGAAAAAACAAAGGATTTTATTGATTTATCAAAATCAAGAGAAGATGGTATTAGAAGTCTTATTGGAGATAGCTATTTCTATACTATGATGGAAGAAAATATTATTCTTATGCTAGATGAATTTATGAAAGAGAATAATACATCTAACCATAAGGTACCATCATGGCTAGATCCTACTAATTCGAAGTTAACTCTTCCCAATCAGCCATATCATAGATTTTCACAATTTGATTATTATGCTTTAAATGATAAATATGCAAATGGTGAAGTTTCTGCATATCGAGTATTTGATCCAAAAACAGGAAGTGGAAATCAAGAAGATATTGAAAAAATTAAAAGTGTAATAGCATCATTAGATTTATGTAAATATTTAGGTTTTATGGCATTTGATAATGGCTATTTTGTAGAGATTTATGAGTTTGATGATAGTATTGCATATTTATTCAAGTGTATATTTAAAAGCGATAAATTAGAAATAGTCGCACTTGAGATTTGGGGTGATGATAGTAGTGTCAGCTGTTAAGAAGCCACTTGGAGATGGTTCTATATAATCATCTCCTTTTAATATTGTAGATAATAGAGGTAATTTATGAAATTATATGAATATATTTTTAAAGAGAATAATAATTATAAACAACAATTTGAAAAATTTAAGCTATATTCTAATTCTATGATAAAAATGCAAATGAGATATCAAGATAAAATAATTGTATTTGAAACAATAGATGATTTAAAAGAATATTTGAATTGCGATGTAATATGTGCTGCCATAACGACAGATGATATTACAACGTTTGATATTAAAATGTTAATTTCTAATTGTTTAAATATTAATAACACTGAAGAAGATAATGATAAAATCGATTTTTATATTTCATCTTGTAAATAAGTATATTTATTAAATTATTTTCTTTCTTAAATTATGGAAAAATTATCCATTAAAAAACTTTTTAAAGACGTATATTTTTTTCTTTTTTATTACATAAAAAATGTTATAATAAAACTAGTTCGTGATTAAATAAAATTTAATAGGGGAGGGGTATTATGAGTAATTATTTAGTCGTATATGATATTACAGGAATACAATCATATATTTTTAAAACAAGAAAGGTTAAGGAAATAAGTGGGGCATCACTTATTATTAGAAACTTTTTAAATGATGTTATAAAGGAAGAAGCAGCTGGTAAGATAGATAATAATTGGGCAAAAGCTAAGTATGATTATGGTAATACTAAGGCTGATTTTCTAAATCATTTAAATCAAAGCGGATTAAGTGTTGAATACGCATTTGAAGGTGGAGGAAATTTATTTATTTTCTTCCATGGCTCAGAAAATGAATTAAAAGAATTTAATAATAAAATTCAATTAAGATTTTTAACTGAAACAGGTGGATTAATGCTATCATTTTCTTATGTAGAAATAAAAGAAGATGATAATAATTTATTTGATGACTATAGAAAAGAAGTATTAAATAAATTAAAAGATGTTAAAACTAGAATGCCTAGAAACAATGACATTGCGATTAATCCAATAATGAAGCTAGATTCAGTCTATGGTAGTCCTATTATAGCTAAATCTAAGGAAGATATTAAAAAGGTATCAAATGGTAGTGAAGAAGTTTCTTACGATAGCTACTTTAAGCTTAAATATTTAAGCGATAAAGGAAATGATTTTGATTTCATTAATGTAAAAGAAATTGATAAGTTATTAGATCCTGACAATTCTAATAAGAATTTGATAGCTGTTATTCATATCGATGGAAATGATTTAGGATCAATGATTAATAACTATATTTCATCAGTTAAAGTTAATAACTTTGTTGATTCATTAAAGGTATCAAGAGAAATATCTACAAAAATAGATTATGTATTTAAAGAAAAGGTAATGAATAGTGATAAAGTTAAAGGAAAAATCAAAATGATATTAAACTCAGGTGATGATATTACATTTATTTGTAATGCCTTTGATGCATTAGATATAGTAGAAGAGATAATTAAATTAATTTCTTCTGAATCATTATATCCTGAAGTTATTTCTTGTGCTACTAAGGAATTATTAAAGGCTGAAAACCAATTCTCAGCTTGTGCTGGTATTTGTTATTGCCATCCGCATTTCCCATTCCATAGAGCATATGAAATTGCAGAGGAATTATGCTCAAACGCAAAGGCTAAATCAAAGGCAAATAGAATATCAACTAGATTGAATAGTATTGGTAGACCTACATCTTGGTTTGATTTTGAAATCGTACAATCTGGAATATTAAAGGGTGTAAATGAAATCAGATCCAAAAATAGTAATTTATATTTAAGACCTTATTCGTTTGATAAAATTAATTCTAATGATTACTTAAATACATATGATAGCTTTATTAATAATTTAAAATTATTTAAAAATGTAGATGATAAAGATATCGCTAGAAGTAACGCAAAGGAAATAAGAAACAAATATGAATTATCTGAAATAGATACAAAAATCTTATTTAAGAAATTAAAATCTAGGGCTAGTGATAAATCTAGTATTGATTATGATAATCCTTATACAAGTGATGGTAAAGCTAAATATTATGATGCTGTATCATTATTTGATTTATACAAGGTAGGTGAGTAAAAATGAAATTTAAGCTTTTAATAAAGCTTCTAAGCGACGCTTGTATCGGCAGTGGTATGGGTGATGGCTTAAGTGTCGATTTAGATGTGTGTAATAATGATGGTATTCCATATATTCCTGCCAAAAGAATAAAAGGCTTATTCAAGGATGCAGCTAAGGAATATTCAGACAATATCGAAAAAATAGATTATGATTCTTTATTTGGTGCTGCGGTTGCATCAGGAGAGAATAAAAATATTACTGGAGAGTTATATTTTACTGATGGAATAATAAAAAATATTGACAACAATAAAAGCTATATAACAACTAGAACACAAATAAAAATAGATAAAGAAACAGGTATAACAGCCGATGGTAGCTTAAGATTTATCAATGTTGTTAATAAAGGTACAACATTTGAATCTGAAATTTCTATCTATGATAAAAATGTAGATACAAAGAAATTAGAAGCTATTGCCAAATTAATTAAGCATATCGGTGTAACAAGAAATAGAGGCTTTGGTTTAGTTAAATGCTATTTAGAATTAGATAAAGAAGGAAAAGACACTATTAAAGTTATAGATAATGCTAATAATAAAGAATTTGATTTAAAAATTAGAATTCATAATATAGAGCCTTTATTAATAGCTTCTAATAATAAAGACGTAAGCTTACCTTATATCCCTACAACAACTATATTAGGATTCTTTGCTAATAGCTATGCAAAGAACCATGACTTAAGCAATAAAGAATCAGAAGAGTATAAATTATTTAGTGAATTATTTTTAGAAAATAAATTATTATTCTCTGACGCATTTATTTCAAATTCAAACTATGATGAATTTATACCTACACCTAATTTTATTTTAAAATTAAAGAATAAAGATAAAGATGGCAATACTAAATGCTTAAATATGCTAATGGATGATGGTAATAATCTAGCTAAAAAGGCTAAATTAAATGGAAGCTATATCAATATTACTGATTTTGATAAAAATAATAAGGATATTGACATTAAATATCCTGTATTTGAATATAGCTATCATTTAGCTAAAACATCAGAGGATAAGGAATTCTTCCAATATCAATCATTATCTAAGGATCAATATTTTATAGCTAAAATAAAAGGAGATAATGCTTTAATTAATAAGTTTATTAATTCCTTTAAAATTGATGTAGCTTATTTTGGTAAAAGTAAGAATTCACAATATGGTATGTGTAAATTAGAATTTGAAAAGGTAGAAAAGAATAAGACCCAAAATAAATTCAATTTAATCGTATTTGATAAATACACACCTATTGAATTGTTTAAGTTAAATAATGTAAATGTTGATGAATTAATCAAATCATTTAAAAATACAGTTAAGAGCTATTCAATAGATATTAAACCAAGAGGTGGATATAACATATTATGGAATTTACCTAAGTGCGATTCATATTATATTACACCAGGCTCTTACATAGAATTTAAAGATATTCAAAATGAAATTGATAATAATTTATTAGATTATGTAAGGGTATTTAATTCTGATAGTCTATTTAAAGAAAAGAATGAATTAAATCTAGAAAATAATAATGAATCTTATAAAGGTGATGAAATTAAAATTAAAGCATTTGAATATGCTGAAAAGAATAAACTAGATGAAAAAGTTAATGCAACTCAAATATCACATATATTAGGATTTGTTAGAAAATATAATAATTATACTGAATTAATGAATGCATTAAAGGAAAAAGAAATTGAGAAAAAGAATAATGATTTATATCAATTAATTACAAAGATAAAGAAAAATACAGATTTAAATCTAGAAGAAACATATGTTTTTAAAACATATTTCAATACTGTATTTGATTTGTATAAATATGAGGCAAGGTGATTAGAATGGAAAGATTAGTTTATAAATTTGATATTATTACAAAATCACCACTTTCAGTTGGTACAGCATATAACGATCTAACTGATCATGATATTGCTACATATTCTGATGGTACACCTTATGTTCCAGCAACATCTCTTTGTGGTTCGTTTTTTGCTAGACTTGATTATGAGAATTCTAAGAATGACAAACAAATATTATTTGGAACAAATCCAGAAGATAAAAAAGATTTTATAGAATCAAAATTATTTGTTTCTGATGGCATATTTATTAATTTCAATAAAGATGCTATTAAATTAAGAGATTTTAATAGAGTAGCTTCTGATAAAGATATAGAAGATATTCAATTAGAAGAAAAATCAAATGGTAAATTTGATTCATTATATATTAATGAAGATTCTAGGTTTTCATTCTTTATTGTTTATACACAAGATAATGAAAATATAGAGAATCTACTAAAAGAACAAGTAATTGAGATAGCACAAAAGATTAATTCAGGTTTATACCGTTTAGGTAATAAACAAAACAGAGGCTTTGGCAAATTATTTGTTGATAAATTAGTATTTAAAAAATATGATAAATCTAATTATGCAGATTACCTAGATTTTAATGGTGATGTTAAAAATATAAAGGATTTTGAAGATTTTAAAGAGATTAAAATAGAAGAAAAAGAATTTGATGGTATTAAATCATTTAGTGTTAAAGCTAAATTAAAAGGAAGTATCTTAGTTAGAGAATATCAATTATTAGAAGAAATAGATTACGGCCCTATCACAACAACAGTAGGTGGTAAAAAGGTGGCAGTAGTTCCTGCAACATCAATTAATGGTGTATTACAAGAGAGAGTTAGAAAAATAGCTAAGGAATTAAATGTTAAGTATGATAAAGATGATTTAATAAATACTATTGTTGATGAAGCTTATATTTATGATGGAGATGAAAAACAATTCTCTAGAAATAAAATAAATAGATTTACATCTAATGCTATAGATAAAGGATTATATACTGAAAAGGTATGGTTTTCTAATGATAATTCATATTGTGAATTTAATATTAGATTTAAAGATACAATGAAAGATGATTCTAATATTTATAGATTATATTATTTAGCATTACAGGATTTATTATTAGGCTATGCACCTATAGGTGGAGAGACTAATATAGGTAGAGGAATATTTGAAGGAAAAGTAGAAGATATTGTTGTTAAAGCATACCGGTAATATGTCAATAGATGAAAATAAATAAATTTTCAGATATTAAGACATATAAGGAAAAACACAAAAGAACCTATGCTTGATAGGTTTTTAAAACAAGGTATGGTTAATCAAAAGAATATTTATTGATTCTTGTATAATTGATTTTTACTCAATAATCCATAAATCAATCTAACAAGTTTTCTAGCAGTTAAAGCAATAGCGCGAGTATGTTGATGAGTTTTAACTTCAGCAAATTTCTTTTGATAATAATCTTTATAAACTGGATTATGAAGAACAGCCATAGAGGCAGCTTCACAAAGATAATATCTTAAATACGAATTGCCTGTTTTGGTCATTGGAGTATCTTCGTGTTCAACATCAGCTGATTGATGACGTCTCCATGTTAGACCTGCATATTTGGCAAGAGCTTCTTCATTATCAAATTGTTTAATTGAACCTATTTCTGATAAGATACCAGCCGCAAAAACTGGTCCAATTCCAGGAATAGAAATTAAGCAAGTGTATTCATCTGAATTGTAACCTTTTGTAAGGTTCGCAATTTCCTTATCAATATGTTTAATTTCATTTTCTAGGCATCTTAAGATGGCTAAAGATGAAGCAATAGCAGTATTGATAGGTTCGTAAGCTGTTTTATCTAAACGATAAGAGATACGAGCACACTTAGTTAAGATTTCAGCTACCTTTTTAGAATCAGCAAAACGATTCTTAGAGGCAGTAGAAATAAATGAAGTTAAATCTTCAATAGGTGTATTGATGATTTCTTCAGGAGATTTATATTCTAATAATATTTCTTGTGCAGTAGCACTAAAAGGATCAGAAAATGGCTGTATACCGTCATATTTTCTATCAAAAGCAGAGAATTTTAAGAAAATGTTATTTAAAACATATAGCTTTTCTCTTACTATTTGTTCAGAAATATGTCTACGATGTCGAGTTAATCTTTGCATGGCAAGTTTTTGAGGACCTTTTACAGGATTAAGTTTATTTACTTTACCAGCACGAGCCATATCAGCAAGAATATAAGCATCTGTAGGATCGGATTTATCCATCTCAGAAA